>JAAUXU010093850.1_pt1 | contig 31270 bp, 22 predicted proteins | sample 7278151 | NCBI WGS metagenome assembly JAAUXU01 (sample SAMN14350113, study PRJNA611818) | marine sediment metagenome | isolation source: surface marine sediment (1.8m) | place: French Polynesia: Moorea | collected 2018-08 | reverse complement strand
TTATTGTTGTTGATGGCAGTCACCTCCTCATCCGTCATGAAGGCAAGTGAGAAGTCCATGTAATGATACCTATCTAGTCTCTCATGCCATGCAGACAGACCAATGTCATAGTTGCCGTAAATCACACCTCCCATTGCTCCGGTGAACACTGGATTGCCCTCTTCATAGGATCCATTTTGAGGCACTGAACCCCAGTTGTCTTCTTGGTCCACCCGCAGTGTGAAGTTGAACATGGCCTGAAGGATCTGGAATGCGTCGTGGAGAGCTCCTTGAGTCTGGCATGAGGTCTTGTTTGTCTGGCACCTAAAGATCTCCAGATAAGGGTAGAATGGTAGAGTCAGAGTGGTCATCTGGATTCCTTGCAGGTCATAGTTCTCGATGTAGCGATCTGTCATCTTGTTCACTGGCCACTTATTGCTAATCACTGTGTTGTGACTCCTCGATGTCTGCACTCTGTACATTTCTGTGTGATGGTGATCAGCTACTAAGAAGAAGAAAGCAGTTGAGACTCTGATTTCTTTAAACTGCTCCACCACCTTCTCCCCAAAGTTACCATACCCTTGCACAATCATGAGCTTGTGAGGGCGCAGCTCAGGCCATGCCAGCAGTTGCTGGATGAGTAGATTGCCCACATCACTAGAGACTGTTATGGGAGTTCCTCTGCTCAAGTTCCCCAGCATCAACATTGTCACCACCACGCACTGGATCCCTTGCAGGCTTGCTTTCTTCACCAGTGACTGTGTGTGCTCCAGACGGGATTTTGCATTGACTAAGATGATCACTGATCTCCAGGAGAGCCGCCTCCAGGCACTTAAGACTTCATCAGCTAGTGGGAACAATGTCATGTTTGCTGAAGGCAACATTGTCACCACTACCAACACTGTTATTAGTGCATAAGTTGACATCTTGGCTACCGTGGCTCGGTCCACAATTTACCAAAGTAAACTTACGGTGAGTACGTAGGAACTGAGCTGGTGCAGTCATAAATGTTTTAGATACTCATGTATTAGTGTAAACGGACTTGTAGGGCAGTCGTGCATTGTGATGAATGAATGCTCATAAGGTGCAACTTCTGAATGCCATAACAGCACAACTATGTAATATTAAGATCCGTCACTTGTCCAGCTTTTATGTTCTTTAGTAGACTGCCCTGACTGATGAACAGCAAAGCAATCCAGACGTGCATACAAACACGCTAAGAATGTGCGGCATATTGCATTGATGTAGATTACCATGATATTAACAACACATTGAATCGGGACATCTGCACCATTTTGAGTTTCGCAGTATCTGCAAAACAATGAGAATCGCGGCATCTGCAAAATGTCAAGTATGGCAGCAATATCATGTACAGTTTCAAAAAATGTCATGATATTTTGGCGACATTGTGCAGAAAATGGCGTCTCATGATATATTTTCATGAAGAATGTCTGTAATATCACTGTTGACAGTGCTCAAAGCCATCGGGAGCATTTTTGAAGCACATGGTTTCAAAAGATTGGGACACTAGAATCAGGAGAAGAAGATTCAGCAAAGAATTTCTTCAAGTATCAACGCCACCTCATGAATCGATGTAGCCCTTAAATGTCAATAGCACATTTAGTCCATGGGCCAGTAATATAACTTCGGGAAATCCCAAATGCTGATGTTTGATATCAAGACGATACAATGTAACGCACTTTCTTAGTGCATGCGTTATGAGTATGTGTATGTGCAAGGTACAAGCATAAACAAGACTACTAGTGGTATTTCCTTGTATGACAGCCTTCAGCTGAGAATTTTGGACCTAAGTCAGGGATAAATGAAGTACCGATGAGCAAAACTTGTTACGCACAGTTAAGAACTACCAGTGAAGGCCTTTGTAATGACTCACGTCATGTGAAAGATCCTGAAGATACATTCTTGAAGGGCTTTACTTTAAATCCGGTCTTGAGAGCTAAATCTCGAGAATAATGTAACAATCAGAGTCGCTAAAATTCTAGCGGGGAAGCATACTTACGTGCATTATTTCATTGGCTTTTGGCCTTATTTGTCAAGGACAGAGCAGGTTAGGCTCACGGCATGTGGGACAAGGTCGTCCAAATAGTGGCTGAATGAGCAGCACAGCTGAATGAAATATCAATTTTCCACCAAATATCCCTCCATTCTCCTCACTGCGAGTGCTAAGAACTCAGGTTTTCACTCTCGTTGTCATCTTTCCCTCCATGAAACAGAAGGACATAGGCAGAGTTTTCTCAGGAGGGTTTTGCGTCAGATGACTATTGACCATTGTCCTTCTCTATAAGACAGAGTCTTAAAGCTTTAAGCTGAAGAAAAATTTCCACCTCAGCATGGACTCACCAGGTCCTCAAAGTCAGACTCCTCCCATTGGCCTGAATCATAGAGATTCCTCTTCCCTGAGGCGGATTCCCCTTGATGACGCCGCTGATGGTGATAGTCACGTTGAACAGGCTGCTTTGATCATGGACCACAGCGACATCAACGGGAAGGGTCAGCCTTTGACGAAAGTAGCTCAAGATGAGAATGATGGGAAGCACCCACACAAGACTGTCATAGAGTGCCCTTGACTTGGGGAGGAGACCTATATGAGGCAGGTCCAAGTCAGGATGTCCGTTCTGGAGCATTGTCAGGTAGAGGGGACGCTCAAAGAAACTGTTCGCCGACATCTCAACATTTTAAAATGTGTGTGAGTAGTAGAAGGTGCATGAGTAGAGTCAGCTGCGTACCATTTGTCCGTAAACTTTAGCTTAGTTTATCTTTTCAGTTAGACTAATTCACACATGTTCGAGTAGAGGGGGAGGGCCAAGTCCCTTTTTACCTTCACTGAGTACTTTTTAAACACATCATCAGGCACCTCAGAGTCTACCCAAGCAGCGAAAGTACAGGCAAAAGTCATTTTCTCCATTCCCCATGAGTCAGCCATGATTCTCTTAAATCTTGTGTCTCCGCTACTCTCAGGATATGGACAGCACTCTAAATTGCGCAAAGAAGCCTTCTCACTATGCTGTGCCAATACATTTAATAATGCATGTTCTTGCTGAGGACAGTCGCGGTGAATGCATGGTACAGGGACAGCTGCATCCCTAGTACGATTACTAAAAGCGTCGTTCATGTCAACGGAGAACTCATGATAGCTGTGTCAATCGCATGTTCAAGTTTCTTCGTCTTCCTTGTCAGAAAGATCTCCAGGGTGGCGGCCATTGCGGCCAATAAGGTGCCTCCCCCCCACAAGATGAAGGCGCCGAGGACGTGGTCGAAGGAGAAGCTCTCGGGGCTCTGGGTGTCATGAGATGAGAATGCAGCAGTTTCTGTGTTCATTTGTATGTCAGATCGCTACCTTAGGAACAACTCCTCCTCCAGACTTCTCCAAAATGGCCTCCAACGGGTAGTAGTCGGACTTCAGCTTTTCTATGAAACCCATGTCAACCTAAAATCGGTAGAATGGAACAGAGCGTGACGTGGTTGGTACAGGGATGAACTGAACGGCTAGTGAAACACTAGCATTTTTGCCCCTACCTCACAATATGCATCTTTTTAAGGTTTACAATTAGAGGCTCAAGGACTGGCTCTACATAATTTCACAACGTAAGATCACCCTGGTACTCAACCTTTTTTCTTTTTTTTTTTTTGAAAAAAAAATGACTTTTGGTGAGGCATGAACGATGGCCTCTGCGGGCTCGCATTAGATATGATGATCTCATATTGTATCTATGAGTAAGCTGAGAGCGCAGTCCAAGGAACAGAGATGAACAGCAACTGCAGTAGTCAAAGGTCGTTACGAGGTTCTAGTCTTAGGACACTAATGTCTAAGGCACAGTTTTTGAGATCACATGAGATCTGAGACACGCACAAGGATTTGCAGCATGAGGTCCACATCCTTCTTCCAAGGGGAGTGCTTGGCGGCGAGGAACCCAGCATGGTAGGAGAATGCCACGTGCTTGCCAGTTCTGAGGTACCAAGAAGTAAGTGGCGACCATTGAATCTGTGTCACATAACCAGTAGTACCTAAAGGGTTGGTATCCGAAGCTCTTCTGGAAGGCCTTGTACTTCATGAGAACCGGTTCTACAGGGAAGATCATGGCACCACCCTCAGCCAGCATCTCCTCCTGGATGTCCGTGGTGAGCCAACCACCCTTTAGTGGGATGTAAGTGTTCTTGCGCTTGACCAGCTTGACCAGCTCCTGGTGAACGGGACTAAGGGAAGATTCCAGACTAGTGACCAGAGAGGTACCTAAAACATGGCTCGAATAAGTCAATCAAAAGCAATGTTTTCTGCCCAGTCTTGCCCACAGCAATAAGAGTCATTTAATTCTGAAAAGTTTGCCAGGATGGCTCATTAGATGTCGTCAACAACCCCAATCTACTCTCCACTTCTATGTCAGGTATGATGTCTTACACTGTTTCATGCTCTTCCCACACAAAGAACAAGTTGACAGCTTGAATCACAAAAGAATCCCAGTTTTACCCCATGGAATATAGAGTTTCCTATCAAGGTCCAATATGTCCTGTCCACTGTCGATGGCTCTCTCATAGTCTATGGCGACTAGAAAGGCCCTGAGGTTGCAGGAGTAGGCAAGTGTGACCACCACCACAAACACAGACCAAACCAGGAGCAACACGTGTGCAGGAGGACTAACCAGAAAGACCTTTGACATCTTCTCTACCACATCTGGAATGTAAAGTGCATAGTTTGGAGCAACAGGGTTCAATGAAACTTGCTCTAACAAAGAGTTAGGAACAACTATTAAGCTTATAAACTATGCAAAGTATGACTTACCTTGTTTCATCAGAGATGTGAATGGATACATCAATGCATGGCCCAATGCAGATGTTCGTCGTTGACCCATCCAGGTCCAGTGGGAAGCTGCAACAATCGCATAGAGAAAAATGGTGAGGAGCACCAGACTGCCGGCCAGACAGGCCCAGACCGTGGAAGTAAATGGTTTCAAGATGTTGTAGTACACCTAAGAACAGGAGAGAAGTGCAAGAAGTGCAAGATTGACTGCCCTGTACTTACAGGGTACTGGTACTTACTTTAGCTGGCCTCGGCTTTGGCGATATGTAAGCAGTGTCCAGGGTATAGATCATGTTGGTATAGTCAACAGCCTTGAACCTGGCCGGGTCAAGCGCTGGATTGCCAATCCCCAGCTGGGATGTGCCGTTCTTCACCTGTGGGATGAAAACGGGGCTTGATAGTCGACTCTGTCTACATATGTACATGCACTGAACTCACACTTCCAACGACTCCCAGCCACTCTTCACTCGAGCCCTCCACTGGGCGACCCATGAATGGCTTGACAAAGACTATGAAGGTGAACTTGAACTTCTTGGCCAAGATATCAACAAGGTCAACGTCCACTCCAAAGATGTTGCCGTTTGAGTCCCAGATGTTGAATGGAGGAAGACCTCTGCACGAGACATCTGGAGTACAGATCACAGTATGAAGATGAGATCATCATCACTCCATCACCTGGAGGATATTTACTCATGTGAGTGGCCTCAAGGGGATGAGGGCATTTCTTCCTGCTCTTTTCCCCCATGATGAACCCCTTCCCTGGCACCCACAAGTCCACATTGTGAAACAGAGGCAGACGAGGGCAGCCCAAGTGGACATGGAAGATTCCTAGAGAGACAGGTTGAAGCATAAAACAAATGTCCAGAATAACTGTCCACTTAAATACAGGGGGTTCATCAACCTGATGCATTGGCTTGCTCTGCCACGATGATTGTTGGAAATGCAAACTCTCTCAGTTGACTGACATGTTCTCTTGAGGTGAAGAAGAAGAGCTCCTTGACCAGGACCCACTCCAGCAGAGCCTCAGCCCTCTCAAGGCTGCTCTTGCCGTCATTGTCACTCAATATGAGGGCCAACAAAAACCTCTTTGAGTTCTCAAAGAAGAACTTCCTATGCCTGTCAATATCTGAAGGACCCACCGAGGGTAGCATGGCGTAAGGAGCAAATTGATCATGAGAAAGAGTTCCAGGGTTCAGTCCCTGCAGGACGAGGAAGTCCTTGTTTTGGTATGAGTCCAAGATCTCTAAGAGCATTGGGACACTTGGCCTTGATGAGGTCACCATCCTTGCCGTGAGGGCGGCCAAAACAATTGTTGTTGCTGCCAGTCTCCACATAGTAAGTGATACAGGCCTCAAACCAACCGTATCTAATGCCCTACTGAAGATGCTTCCTTGCATGTGCACACTACCTACTTGACTTTTTTTGTTCGGTAAAGCAATGTCATTATCAGTGCCTATGACGAGGTAGAAAACACATGAATTTTACCAATAGAAATTTAAGACTTTGGATTTGCCTCTGGTGAATATGAAGAAACAGATTTGAAAGGTTATCTTCCCTTACTACAGTAGAGTCAAGTCGTAATGACTGCGCGCTGTACCTTAAGACATAAGTGAATCTTCCTGTATTTAGCATCCTCACATTGATTTTTTCCAGGACAACCACGAACCAAGTTTACAAAACGCATCTTTGCCCCAGAATACTGGGCTGTGATATTCTCACCAACTTTCAGGGATTGGGCGACCCAACTTCGTTGACGTGGACCAAAACATCAGCATAGCCAACAAAGGAGGCAGCCCAAAGTTTTCGGGCTGAACTGTGCCAATTGAGAGAGGAAAAACTTGCTATGCCGGAGGGAGACCTCAAGAGGAGCAGAGCACAGCTGCCCCGGAGGAAAGGTTGAGTCCGGGTGGTGAAGGTGGGTTGGAGAAATCAAAAGATTTTTTCACGAGATTGTAAACAAGTTACCCAAGGATTGCCTGCTGATGTCAGGACTGAGACTGGTCGTACAAGTCAGGTGCCATTATCGGGTTTGGAGCATTCCAGTTGGCAGATGATTGGAGACACAATGTGCCATCCATTAAGTATAATATGTGCATGCCTTGCATGCGTTAGGTTTTGAGCACTGCAATTTGTTACCGACCATTTGCTTTGGTTGAAGCAGTCCATTATGCAAAGTATGTCAAGTTAGTGTTTACTGTTACTGGCACAGCTTTACAGCACAGGCAGGACTTTTAAAACCTCTGGCAAATTGGCACATGAGTCCACATTGTACCTGTGAGGGAAATTATCAAGCCACCTTACTTATAATGGTTGCAGAAAGCCCAAGAATCACAGTCACAAGGACGAGAGAAATCATTTTTGCAGCAATGACCTTAATAGGACTAGAACCATCAGTAGATGACTACTAAGTAGTAGTAGTTGGACATCTCATTCACTTTTATGCATAAGTTTTTTATATGTTAGAGCTTACTTGGCCAAACAGGGCTGGAAATGCCATGTCTAATGTGACATTTGTACATTCTGATGCTGATGATACATGAGGAGAGGAAAGAGAAGTGAACAAGTGTGACACTTTGGGTGTGTAAAGTTTTTTTGTGAGACATTTATGAGAAAGTTTTGCAACATTTGTACCCTCCAATAACACTTTAACGCAAAGAATGGGAAGTGAAGATGTGTAGTACTTCAGGTGTAGGTAACAAATGCAGAACTACTTGATAAGTTTATTCATGTAGAGTGCAGCGTACAAATTTTTGGGAGGGTTGTTAAATTTCGATTTGGGAGGGTGGTTAAATATGACTGTCGAGTTACCAACGCCCAGATTGGATGGATCTGGGTTTGCATCTTGACCTCCTGTTCCTGCAAGTGGGGAATGCTTTAGTGCAATGTGACCTTTGGCCTTGGAGGTCAGGCTGAGTCTCATGAACCTGTTCACTGGGATTGCAATACCAAAGTATTTTAAGTGCATAGGTGGATTTTTAGCCTTAAAGCTTTTGACGAAAGATCCACACTTGGGATCAAAAAGTGCCTCCTTTCCTCACCTTTACGTGGGCAACTTTCAGTGGGTATATAATTTGTCATAAGGTGGAGTCTGTGTTCTCTGAGAACTCTGACCGCTTGGGAAGCAGACGAGTGGCATGACCTGGCTATCTGAGACCAGCAAATGCAGCATCGTGTGTGTTTTGTTGTGACCACGTGCCTCATGGCCGTGTTGCCCTCCAACGTCGAGGTGCACATTGCAGTGTCCTGGCTGTGTCACTCACCACAGCCATCGGGGTCCCTTACTATATGACGCAGCCAGAGGAGTGACATGTCTGGTCGTTGTCCTGTCCTCATGGACGGTCAGACATCATTTTTGAGTATTCCTGAGCTTTTGTAGAAGGTTCTGGTAAGTCATACAACTATGTAGCGTGCGACCTCGCGGCGTCGTTGCGATCCATATTCTCCCTTATGTTCTTTTGAGACTCTGTAAGAGTAGCGTGTGGAGCGAGCGGAGATGTTTCCCCATGGAGGTCCGTGTGTTGACTGTGCTGATGGGCAGCCCAACATGAAAGTTCGACTATTTTTGATGAATACCTTGTTTCACCTATGTTCGTTTTTTGTAAGAAGATCTTGGTAGGGAGGATCTTGGTACAGAAATTTGGTAAGGAGCTTTAAATATTCGACTGTTTTTTTTGCTGTCATAACGATGCGTTGATGTAATCCAGCCGCTGACGATGTAGAAGCAGGTGTCGCTAATTAGGCCAACGAGTCACGCAACCTACAACGATTCGCTCCGAGCTGTGAAGTGACGATGAAGACTGGACATGACCACGAACAAGACCAGGCCAGACTAGTGATTCTTACGAGCCGACTTTGTAAGGCTCGAGCCCAGCCGAGCTAAAAAAAATCTGGTTCGGCTCGAAATCATATACCTACGAGCCGAGCCAGCCATAATATCTGTAAAGCTGGACAAACGCATTTGGGGCCCCAGCACTGAAGCTGTGACCAGTAGTATTTGACAGAAAGGACACAGACACATAGTATCATGTTCAGAAGCTGTTAACTCATTCTTGTGACTGGCGGTCTCTTGGAAATTTCCATTCAGAAAGCCAAGGAAAGCTGTATCAGAGAGTTACACTAAATTATATATGTATACTGTACTACGTAAACGGCCGGGCTAAATATCCGTCTCGACTCGACTCGTACTTTTACGAGTCAGCCCAACTCGTAACCATCACTAGACCAGACCTCAGAAGATCGGCAACCGATGACTTTGACACCGACAACTACAACCAACGAGACCCTCGTACCGTGGACAACAGGGAGCTAGGACCATTCGTCCGGCTGTGAAGCTCTCCACTTGGGCCTGCCAGTAGGCTCCACGTAGGCCTTGCCTCTGCAACATATAGAAGTTTGCGCCATGTCAGAGTAATCGCACTCACTTATTGCACTTTGCTCAAATGCTCTAAAGTATCCTAACTAGGAGACATAATCCATCTGACGCTACTGACATCGCCTTCATATCATTCGTCCATGAGCATCGATGAGAGGTAAAGTTACAGGGCATCATTTGTAGACCCTGAAATACGTCGCAAGTCAGCAAACAGATCCAAAGACAGTTTTAGACCATGACATAAACGCTTCCAGATACTGCAACTGTTTACTCCGTTGAATGGAGAGTGGACGCACCAGCACGCTGGTCGTAGTCCTGAGAGCTGGAACGCCCACAAGGACAGCACGTGTGTAGTTGCGAAAAGGTTGTTGATGGACAACGTTGGCATGCGCTCTTCCAGCTGTGATCAGCCTAGTGCAGAGCGAAACCATTATCCTATACCACCCTCTGATTGCTGGCTAGCGTGCGTGTGTGGCGCGCCGGGCCGAGTTGGCGTGTGAAGGAGCCATCACAAGTCAATGACTGAATTTAGACTCCCCATGTTGCTTTAAGGCAATACATGTTAGGCATGTCTAATGAACATTCAAATACTCCCTTTGAGCTGGAGTAGACACTCGCTAGATGGGGTTCCATCTCATTGCACACAGCCTACTAGTGAAGGGGTCAGGGCAATAAGGCAATGTTGCACTGGAATCATCGGCAGAAATAGGAAACAATTTCGAACCACGGAGGTGATAGGAGAAGGTTATGCTGGAAATGAATCCCCGACGTTAACTCACTGCAGTGTCTGAACTGGACAGTGGAATGACACTGTGACCTAAAAAGGTCCTTGGCGTTCCAATATCAACAGTCAGGGACATCCTGAAGAAGAAGAAGGAGCATCTCAAGGGCAGGGGTTGGAAGCCCAAGGTTATCCTGCACTTGCAGTCGTGAACAAACTCATGCAGCTGGTCCACAACCACCCCAGGCTCATGTCCAAGGGCAGAGATCTTTCAGGGACGAAGGTCGGTGTTAAAAAAACTTAAAAAGGATCTCCTGAGCCCTGTTCTAGAGGAACTCTTAAAGAGAAGAACTCTTTAAAACACTGACCACGACTCAACAGCACCAGAGTCGCCCATGTCATGGAGCAACAGAAGCCTGGGGGTGCTGTGGACCGGCTGCCTGCGTGAGCTTGTCGACAAGTGCAACTGCAGGAAGACCTTGGGCCTCTTCCTGCCCTTTAGGTGGGCAACAGCATGATGCTCCTTGTCCTTCTTGCACGCAAATAATGCCAACAATAATGACTGTGCAACTGACAACGTGAAGAAAGGAGTGATAAAAAAACAGATGTCCAGGCTGAATCCGATCAGTCTCATTTGCGCAGATGACCTTCTATGTATCCTGGGCTGGCAAAAAGCTGTCGTGCTACTTTAGATATGTATGCATATTGGTACAACCTATGCTAAAACTGGTTATCTTAGGGTATGCGTGATTGAACCAATGGACTGAACGTAAAGTATTGTGCATTATAAGAATCAAAGTACATGTTGTCACTTTTTAAAAGGTCTGTTTTAAGATGACAACAGACGAGCGCCAGGATGTTGATCAACAAAGAATGCATAACTACAGAGTGCGGCCGAAAATTGAACATGTTCACCTCTCATCACATTCCCAATGTGAATACGAGGAGGACAGAAACTCATAGATCAAAAATTAAGTGTCAACAATGTATGGGCACAACTTTTTATTGTCGACATGACATCTTGATGGTGTCGGGCAAGTCGAAGGGAGATGTGTTGTGTGTGTCCCCGCTCTTGCCCGTCATGTTCGACTTCATGAAGATCAAGAGGGACCGCAGTAACAGGTTGGGTGTCATCCCGTCCAGATCATGGAGGTGCTTTCACCAGGCGGGGGAAATGGGACGAACATCACTTTTGGCCCCACCCTGTAGACGAAGAGGCAAAGTGCGATCAACTTGGGCCTGAGCGCAGACATCACAAATGCTGCACGTCGAAAATGGGTCAACGATGTCACGCACGTGCAATTCTGCACTCAGATGAGAGTCATTTGGCAATCCTGTCTGAAAAAAGAAAAAGAAGTGTGTGAGTGCATTCGTTCGACAGCAACGATCTTGACCCAAATTTCGATCTCTCTTCTACCTGCATGAGCGGCCTTTTCTACGGGGTGGCCAAGAACTTCTGTCTCGTCGAGGAGCCGTTGAATGGATCATTGAGGTTGCTCAGTCCGTAATGCACGCAGAAATTGATTTCGAGTTGGGGGTGGCCCCAAGCCGGCTCGTGGCTCGAAGAAGACGGCTCGTAATCGTTCCTGGCTTGTATTATAAGTTCGCTCTGTTCGTCATCTTCCCTATGACTATTGGCATGTTGGCGGATATGAGTGTCATCGTACATTTATAAGCCTGAAATGCTATGCTGACATCAGAGCTGGCGTCAGTCAAATGAGCTCTTTAAAGTTCTTTCTCGGCTCGAGCCAGCGCAGGATGATGAAAGCTTGGCTCGTCGAGCCTCGAGGTCGTGTCTTTGTTTTCGTTTCAGCTCGCATCATCCCTATTTTTAGGTGACCTTTGCAAAGTCTAAGTTGACGCACTCCGTCGTGGCGGAGGTGTTCAGGGCCCCCGAGTGTGACGTCCGACGTCAAGAGAACTTGCTGGCCACCCTGTGCGTCGAGGAGCTGCAGCAAACAGAGAATACAGCATGCGCACACTGAGCTGAAAATCGGTAATTTCCTCTGTACATTGTTCACAGTCACATTCTTTTTTGCCCTTCTTACTCAGCCTTTATATTAAGCGGACAAAATCAGCACAAAAGATCAAAGTATGAGAGCTTTTGCGGGGGAGGAAAGGCCTGGGTAAAACGCAGCAGCTGCGATTTGCTGTGTGCATGAAAACTCTGTAAATGAAAGCAGGAGATCTGGATAGAGATTAGTTTTCTTCGCCCAGCGCAACTTGATGTTGAGGCACAGAATAAAAATTAAAAAATCCCCACCCCACCTTTCCCAGAAGGATCAACGTACGATACTTTCTATGCTTTCTTTTTTCAGCACAAAAGATCTTGGGTGCTTTTTTTTTTTGATACTGCAGATCCGCGTAACCTTTTCGACAAAGCTAAGCTTTCTCTCATCTTTCTCGACGCCGCCTTCAGAAAGCAAATGAACACGCCCCAGAGCAGCTTCTGAGTGTTTGACTTTAGCGAACCAAAGTGTCTTCGTGATGTCTGCTGGAACTGCTCAAAGAGAAGTCATAGTTGTGTCAGCGCCCAAAAACTTGGGCTTTTACATTATCAGTCTTTAGTCAAATAAACAGATTTTCTTTCACAGAAGACTTCCTTTTGTGCGTGCAGAGTGCGAAAGTGTGCATATTCCCGCCTTCTTCGTCGTCGGTGGGGGAAGAATAGTTCAGGACGAAACTCGGGAGGAAAGTTTCCTCACTCTGCAAGATGGAGAAGTACCTCTTGGGCGAGAACTACGACGAGGAGCTGTTGCAGGCGCCGCTGCCGTCGTCTCCGTTCACCATCTGGCCGATCGTGCACTTCGAGACGCAGTACAGCATAGCGGAGAAGATCGGAGAGGGAAAGTTCGGAGAAGTCTACAGGGTTGTCAAGAACAAAACTGGAGAAGTGCACGTGAGTCACTGATGCTACACGCGTCCTCCATCGAGTTCATGACGACCACGATGGTGATGTCGTTGCAGGCGGCCAAGTTTCTGCGCTGCGAGCGAGCCTCGGAGAAGCTCCGGGTCCGCGACGAGATCGACATCCTCAGGCAGCTCGACCACCCCAACGTCCTCAAGCTCTTCGGCGCCCACGAAGACTCGGACAATTTCATACAGGGTGATGATAAGAAAATTTATCTTTGCAACGCTAGATTTCCAATTTGTTCGCTTGTGCACGCGTGTGTGTGTTTCGGCAGTCCTCGAGTACCTCTCGGGCGGGCAACTGTTCGAGCGTCTGATGCAGAGCGAGACCGACTTCACCGAGAGCGACGTGGCCACCCTGTTGTGGCAGGTAAGGCTTGTGTCAACCACCTTGGTCTTACGCGCTTCTTCAGCGAGTAGAAATCACATCAGGTGTGCCAAGGAGTCAGCTACATCTCCAGCCTGCGCATCGTCCACCTGGACCTGAAACCGGAGAACATCGTCTGTGTCAACAAGCACGTAAGTGGAGAGACAACCTGACCGACGAGACCACCTGGCCCACGTTCGTTTCTGCCCAGAGCTTTGACTTGAAGCTGATCGACTTTGGCTTCGCCCGTCAGTTGGAGCATGGCTGTGTGCTTCGCGTGACCGAGGGCACGCCCGAGTTCGTCTCGCCCGAGGTGGTTGCGTACCACCCTGTGGCCCTCAATACAGACATGTGGTCCCTCGGGGTCATCGCCTACGTCCTCCTGTCCGGACTCTCGCCGTTTCTGGGCGACACCAGAGAGGCACGGTTCACACTCGTGTTCCTTACGTAACATACGATTGCATACTGTACTGTCACATTCTGCACAATTTCACTGCCAAGTGCATTCAAGTACAAAACAGTACAGTATGCGCATGTGGTTCATTACGCAACACACGATCTGTCACGTGTTGCATTACCTCACACGCATCAATCACACTGCCGTGTGCACTGTAGGGTGGCCCCTCTTCCCCTCTCAGCTGAACATCCACCTAGGACAGTCTGATCTGGGTGAGGTTGGTCATGCTAGGCGACTCACCCGCCTGCGTCAGGAAGTGCCCCGAGGTTGCCAAGGAGTCCCGTTGGTCGGGGAACGTTCTGCAGCCGTGGGTGATGGTCAGAAGGAAGTTCATAGAAATTTATTAGTAACGTTTGGGTGCATTCTGACCTTCACTTTTTCAATTTGTGCAGCAGTGTTTTGACTTTGCTTAGAACAATGAAGATCAAATCTTCCCAACCCTCCCTTCCAAGAACTTTTGGAAACTCTGAACACAAATAACGGTAATTTGGCATCAGTGTGAGTCCTCTTGGCATGTCTGGGAGTGTTTGAGCCCTTGTTTGTCCAGTGCTGCTTCCTGCACTGCCTCGAGTCAAGCTTGAGACTCAAGCTTTGAGCTGGGTAAAAGCGAGTCAAGAAACTGCTACACAAATTCCAAAAGTTATGTTTTCCTTTTTTTTTTCTTCACAATATCCCCAATTGTTAATAAATTTCTCGGGGTGTCCATCAATGTGACCATCACCCATGGCTGCAGAACGTTCCCCGACCAACGGGGCTCCTTGGCAACCTCGGGGCACTTCCTGGTGCAGGCGGGTGAGTCGCCTAGCATGACCAACCTCACCCAGATCAGGCTGTCCTGAGAGGGGAAAAGGGGCCGCCCTAGCTAGTGTGCGGTGCAGTCACTCAATGTGCGTCTACCACAGGAGACCTTGGACAACGTGTTGGCCAACGACTACAGCTTCGACGAGCCCGAGTTCGCCGACATCAGCGAGTCCGCCAAGGACTTCATTAGCCGGTTGCTTGTTGTCAGCCCGTTGAACAGGATGGACGCCGACCAGGCGATCCAGCACCCGTGGATCCAGCGAAAGGGCAACTCCCCGCAGCGCCGGCGCAAGACGAGCTACCACCGGCGCAAGTTGCGCCAATTTGCGGCGCGCAGTCGGTGGCAGAAGTGCGCCAGGGTCATCGCTGCATGCGGGCGACTCAAGCAGCAGGCGGCAGCTTGACGGCGGCGGCGGGGGCGGCGGCGGCGGCCCATGTGGCAGATGGACGAGGAGGACGAGGCTCTGCTGAATTGGTGAAGTCTTTAAAAGTCAGGCAAATGCTCTTCAACACTGTATTATACATGAATGTTTACACTCTCATGGGGGTTCTCACCCTTACTTTACAACGTACTCTGTGTATCGTTACGCACGCACGCACAGATGGACTCGAAAGTATTCGTTCTTTTTCAGTGTTCACTGCTTAACGACACATTTTTTTGTGCAAAAAAGATATTTTTGTAACGATTGCAGTCGCAGCTTTTATTACAGCATCCACTTAAAGTCTACAATTGCACACGGTTGTGTTGGTTGCGAAAGCGTAACTTTCTTTCAGTTGCAGCTACCCTTTTTTGCAAGGTTGGGAAGCTCATAAGGCCTTAGTAATTTAAGTTCGTTTCTTGACTGTTGTGCGAAATTGCGTGTTTAAGACGGCCTCGACGGTTTAAAGTCACAACTTAGTACAAATACTTTCGAGCCTGACTGTTTGTTCGTGCACTCGTCTAAAGTTAAGTCGATGTGCGCAGTTATCAATAAATTACGTGCGTGTTGCAGACAAACACGTGTGATGGCAATTATGAAGAGTGAATTATGCCAGAATCCAAGGTGACACGAACAGGTGTAGCAAGGACACTTTTTGATGCGCCTCCTCCGTCGTCAAAGAAGAGTTTTTCCTTCATCAAGGCATGAGTTAACGTTCAGGCCTATGAAAGGGAGGTAGGCCTACGAAGAGGCCTCTTCCTGTCTGTCAAACATGCCTTTTTTTTCGCCGCAGGAGGAGAAGACGGCTACTTTTGACTCGGTTGCCAAAAGAAAATGCGACTCTTTACATCACAGAACTATTCTTTGGCTATTGACAAGTCCTCGTGTTATAGGACAGGACCCCTGTATCATCTGCATTGACAGTACTTTCCAGGCCCAGGCCTAGCCCAGGAAAGTTATACAAGCTTGAGGAGCGTCCCAAGCATTTCTGCACTGCTGTTTTTCTTCCCCACCGGAGTCTCTTGCCCGCAGACATGCAGCTATGCGAGTCCAACACTGAGCTGTTTTCCCTCACGTCGTCGACGTCGACCTTGCTGTTACCGTTACTCTTTGGCAGAATCGCGTTATTTTCGCCCAGATGACATCAAAAGGCTCTTTTGGCGAGCGCCGCCGTCACCACCAACAAATTGTATGATTCGGACAGAGTGGGGCTTCTCTTCACGACCAATACAGTCAGGGCTCGTTTTTTTGTGGCTGACGAACAATGCGACAAAATCGAGACTTGCACTTTACTTGCAAAAACTTTATGCACAAATTGGGCTCCTTCGTCAGAATTTGCCAGTGATTGCAATTAAAAATGTGCAGCTTAGGTGTCGATTTGGTCTCATTGTTCGTCAACAGCAAATGCATGATACATATAGATGCATATGATAGAATCAAGATCGACTAAATCCAGACTTTACTGTCGTATTCAGTTACCAGGGAAACTTACAATTTTTATCACCAGTCTTGATTTTGTGATATTTCTGCCGCCGACGTAACCTCACTATATATTCTAATTGTAATCAATTGCATTTTCTAAAAAAAAGGAACCATATTTGCATATAAATCTATTTTGGCCGAGAATTATTCCACTCTTGAAGTGAAACTGAATAGAGAAGGAACTCCTGTGAAATAAAACAAGTGCAAAAGACTGACAAAAGTCTTTTAAACCACGACAAATTGGTTCTCAAAGCGTTATGTTCTTGTCGTCTTCCTGTCGATGAGTAGCCCAAACGGGCCTCACTCGACCAGACCAGCGTCGACTTGGTCGGTCTCGTGGACGTGGACGGGATGACGACCGTGTCTGGCCGAGCAGCCGCACTTTTCGAAGGTGTGACAAGTTTGTTCGACCGTGGTAGACACAAATGATGCAATTAAACAGTCCGCAAAGTGCCGAGAACAGAGCAAAAAGATACTCGTGCGTAGCTAAAGACGTTTCCATCCGCAGCCTTCTCAGAGGGTCTCTAATTCAGTGTGACAAAAGCTCCTCTACTCTTTGTGTGCGACACCTGCAGCTTGACCATGAACAGAATTAACATCCTCGCCCCATTCCATAAGCTGCAGAGCTTGGACGTCACTTGAACACACATGCGTAGCTTGAACATCCTCCAGTGCATGTGTTGTGCTGGGGATTCTCTCAGGTCTTATTTTTGTCTGCTCTGGACAATGTAGGCCAAGGAATAACCGACTGAAGAATGGAACTGTCCCTATTGATACATGTCATACTTGCTTTTGTCAGACCAAACTGACAAAAAATAGGACGGTCTCGAGGTTGACTTGTTGACATTTCCACCGACAGCTGCACAAAGTCATTCATTCAACTGTTGCAGACTGTCTAAATTGGCAGGTTCAGTTCTTGTATCAACAAAAGTTTCCTTTCTGTGTGACACAAAGTTGCCAAATGCTTTCTCCTTGTATTGTTTATCGACTTCTGTCGTCCTTATATTTTTTCTATTAAAGCATGAACCGCAGACTCAATCTTGGATGACGATTGTTGACCCTCAAGAGTGTGACCCTCATGACCAGAAGTGACCTTCATGTCGGTTTTGCCTCAAAAGTGCTGTTTGCCCAGGATGACCTGGATGTCGTAGTCATCTATGGTCGACAGATTCTACCGTTGCAAGATGCACGTGTGCAGCAGCCCACAGGTGCACTCAGCTGCTTACATTTATGAGCTTGATAATATCCAGGCCCTGCTCTTATGTCATAGCTTCTTTTAACATCCCCCTAGAGGATTTCCTGCCTTTAGCACGTCAAGTGTTTATCTCACCTCCGCTGTAGTCGTGAGTATCGTGCTGATGTGCGATAAAAAGCATTAGCATTTCTTTAACTGATTGTTACGAGTACTACACTGTTATGAATTTACTAGTGATCGTGAGTTTTTACTTCTCCTTCCAGATGAGCAGTGTCAAATTCAGCCGAATGAAGACTCTCAGTCTCTTCTACTGATTGCAGGCACTCTTCTTTTTAGCAGGAGATTAATGTAGTCGTATATAATTCTGGATTATAAGCTTGCGCTTATAGATCAAGACCATTATAAATCTTGGTAGCACGTGAGTGCGGTAGCTTTTATCCGACAAGGAGACGCCGAAATTGCCCCTGTCGTCGTTCTCCCTCCTCCCTCCTCCTTAGCCCTGACTTTGAAAACGAGGTTTTTTGTTGTCACCTTCACGTGTGCGTTCGTACGCAGAAACAAGCGTCAGCCGAGCAAAATATATTTTCATTGACGCCATCATCTGCGGTCCAGACCGAACTGTCTCTGACGGAGATGATGCCTTATGCGCTGGGCCTTTGGAAGTGCAACCTATGCGCCGGCCCGCGTGCGTACGTACGCACACGCGCGTACGCAAGCAGAAAAAAAACCATGCGCGTCAAATCGATATAAATGTGGACGTTTCCCAGCACGATCTCTGTACTTGCCAAACCGCGCTGCTACTGAGAAAACAAGGCTTCCTTCTTCATGTCAGCCATGGTCATGGTTGTCGGCAGAGTGAGTGAGGTGTTGGGGAGCTTCTCTCGGGACTCTAGGGCCACGTTCGCCGGGACCTTCGGAGAGACGATGATGATCGCGGCAGAACAGGATCGTCGCTCCACATCCAAAATTACCCCTTCATTAACTGATTATCAAGCACCGTGACGGCAAAAAGTGCCTTGAGAAGAAAAATCTCTTTTTTCTTATTCTTGCAGGTAATTTTACTCTCGGCGGCTCTGGCCTCGTCGCATGTTTCAGGTCATGCGAGAGTCCCGGAGGCTGCGGAAGCTCGTGACCTTGCTGACAAGGACGTTCAAGACTTCAGCAGAGACCTCTTCTTTGGAGACTACGGCGAGGACGATGGGGGAGAAGTTGTCCTAGGAGAAGAGCCAGACGAGCAGCTTGGAGAAGACAAGAGTCACTTCAAGAGGGAGATCGGACCCTACCATTCTGCTCCAGACCCGTATCGCAGCGATCCCTACCACAAGCCCGATCCCTACCATCGTGACCCTTACGGGCACGATTCCTACGAATCAGACCATCCTCCATTCCCGCACAGCTTCAGGAGCATCAAGGGCATCATCGATGAATTCAACGCCCGCGGTCCCCATGGCTTTGCCCACCTCCAAGCGGTGCCCCATGAACGACCTTATGCTCCTCCTGTCGAGCCGTACAAGCAGCCTGTGATCCCGCACGGAAGTCCTCATGGCTTTGGCGGACCTGATTTCGACCTTCCTGGAGACTTTGGCGGCGCTCCCCACGGTCTTCCTCATCTTCCCGAAGCTTACAAGTCCGAGCCCATCCACTTTGACCCGTACAAGCCCGAACCTATCCATGCTGTTCCCTACAAGCCCGAGCCCATCCATGCTGTTCCCTTCAAGCACGAGCCCATTATTCATGCTGATCCATACAAAATCATCCACGACGAGTACAAAAAGCCTCGAGCACCTCTCCACAATCCCTACAAGCCTCACAAGCCTCACAAGCCTCACAAGCCTCACAAGCCTCACGAGCCTTCGTACCTCCACGTCTCCTACGGCGGCTACGACCCCTATCACGGGGAGAAGCACGTCTCCTACGGCTACGGTCACGCATCTCCTCATGGCCCCGTTCCTCATGGCGGGATCGTTCACGGCCCCGGACAGGATTTCGGCCCCTCCGGCTTTGGGCCCGAAAGACCTTTTGGAGGAAACGTTGATGTCCTTGGTGCCATTGGATCGTTCGATTAACTATTTCATGTATAACATTATAATCAGACATGCATTCATGCTTCTGTATGCTACATGAGCTCCTCCAGATAGTAAGAGGCATTCTGTTCTCTCGTTTAAGAAGACATGAGCCTTCAACATTATCCGTATTAATAAAGTCGACACTGTAAAACGGATTAAAGGATCATTTAAAGACTAGAAAACTTGACCCCAACGTGAGTCTGATCCTTTTATCCGGCAATGCTAAATTCGTGCTTACCCTGGAGAAAATGGTTCTCATATCCAGTGGTATTTTTATCCAGTGATCCTCATATCTAGTAATTTGTATACATCCGTTCTTCGGTACAGTTCTTAAATCTTGTGCATATCTTAAATCTTGTTCACAATAGACTACAGGACGCACTTTATTTAGCTTCAGGCAGTATTTTGGCAGTAGATTGGTCAGTTAAACTCCAAATCAGCACTTCAGGTTTCTTGAGCTAGTGAGAATCTGTCTTAAAAGCTTGAAAAACAGTGAACTATTTGCTGCAAAGTCCATGCTTTTTATCATTCAAGCTCCGAAGATCAATTTCACCCACCTTTACCTCGTCAGTGTGCACAAGGACTTGAAAAAGTGTAACTTACTTGTCCAAGTACAGCAGGTCCCCTCAAGAGGGGGGGAACTCTTTAAAGCACTCACAAACATTTTGGACTCTTCGTCAATGGGTCCCTTTGGATATCATACACCATCGTGGGATGGCAGAAGTTAAGGAGATCGCATCACAAACAGTATTTGCATGCACAGTAAAAACGACCTACATTACTGAGCAATGCTATGTATTCCGCAGTAAGGGATACAAAATGCTTTTTGTACAGATATGTCAAATACAGAGTAAACAGACGTAAGTCTGTGCACCTACAAAGTGCAAAGGGATGTAAAGAATGTGCAATAACATACGAATTAAAGCAGTGTTCATACCATGGTTCTACATTATGGAGTGTTGCAAATGCCCGCATAACAAACTTCTCATGTGACACGATTCAGTCCTGAGGTGAATTCAAAGAAGAAAAGCTGATTTAAAGTTACCACCGACCGAGCTGCGAATGGTCGGGCCAGTAACCTCAAGGATGTCCTCGGCGGGACAGTACTGCCAGTCCTCAGTAAAACCTGTTCTCCTGCTCGTCTTGGCCCCCGTGATCCTTCTCACCGTGTCGCTCAGGTGCCCCAAGTCCGCGAACGCGTGTGACACATTCTTCGCGGAACTGCTGTTCGGCGTGGCGCTAGCCATGGTGGCGTTGGCACTGGGCCTCAGCCTCTGGAATGTCTCCAGGAAAAAGCTGGTGAGCCGGGGAATGCTTGATAGGATGGCGAGGTGGTCGGTGGAGAGCGCAGGGGCGCGACGAGTGATGCCAACGGGATTCATGATCACCGTCTCCGCTGTCTCGGTCGTCCTGGCAATCGCAGTCATGGTTGGAGACATCGGTCTCTTCGTGGAATACCCACATCTGGTAAAATCCGGAATTCTAAGACCAGTTGGCCCTTACACGGCTTACGGGTCGATGATCTTGGCCATCGCGTGCTCCAACTTCCTGACGTTGTGGAAGACCACCCCCGCCTCGGTGGCATTGTGCTTTGCTGCCAACCTGACCGGCACCATTTGGTCCTTCGTCCAGATCTCGCAGGAGGACTTTGGCAAAACTGGAGGAATAGACCTCACGGAGGCCGCCCAAGCAGGCAACCACGTCGTGCTGCGCGGTCTAAAAAACACTCCAGCCTCTTACCCACTCCAGCCTCTGACGTCATACATGGTCATGAAGCTGGTGCCATCCTTTGTCATCTTTCCCCTGGTCTTTTCCAACACATTCAACTGTGGAGCAATGATGAGCGCCATCTACGTGGAGTCCGTCTCAAACACGTCCGTCCAGTCACAATCAGTAGCGACACGCGCGCAACCAAGTTTTGCACTCGGCTGCTTCGGCGTCTTCTTGTACGTCAGCGACATATTTATCGTCTGCTTCTTTATCGTGTACCTAAACTCGGCCGATCACGTCAGCGGGAACGAGGTCGTCAGGACAGTCACACTCGCCATTTACTCCACCCGCCTTTCCCCGGCCATAGCCAAGGCCACCACGTACTGCTTCTTCTCCTTTATATACCCGCTTCACATGGCAGACGCCTTCGCGTTGTCTATCGGCAACATCGCAGGCTTGCTACTGGTCGCCTCCTCGATGAATACCCTAGTCAATAGACGCCATCACGTCTACCCGAAAAATTACTTCCTCGACGAGATCAGCGACAAGGAGTTCTGCTTTCATTTGGCTACAAACTTATCGGCCGTGTGTCTGCCCGCCAGCAGCATCTGCGACGGCTACATCGACCTGACCATGACGAGGGAAGACGCTAGCAACTCTTTAGCAATTTTCCCAGACGAATCCAGGTGTCTGGAGCGCCTGACCAACCTGGAGCACAAGATCAGCGTCTTGGTGTTCATGTCGCTGCTGGCCTCGGTCTTCGTCAGCCTCAAGACGTTCCACTACGTGCCGTCTGCGGCGAATCAAGTCAAGGGTTTGCTCCATCAGATCAAGTCCCTCTTGTGAAAGTGACCAAGTCCTACCTCAGTACCTCTCAGTAGTGATGATGGCCACGGACCATCATCACTTCCATGTGTCCCACCAGCTGGAAAGTTTGGAAAGACGTGAAGAAAGTTTGCTTTCCTGGCCAGAGCAGCACGTCTGGTGTACTCACTAAGGTGGTGCACAATGAGTACGGGCGTATATTCTAGTTGTCACAGTTGCCAGCCACGGTACAGAAGTCCATGGATCAGAGCATCCAGGTTTGCAGGCATTTAGTAGCTACCACGAGCTTAAAGTCGTGCATGTAGCAATATCACGGAGGCTTTGAGACAAAAAAAAACCTCACATAGGCGAGTCACCCATTCAGTCAAGCAACCATCCACTCATTACAATACACAAGACCACAATGAAAAACCTTTAGGGTTGAGTTTACACAAAATGTGCCGAGTTATTCGGTATAAACGCAACCTGGATGAGGAGAAGTCCAACCTGTGCAATGTCTGGAGGCCAAAATAAAGAGCCCAGATCGTTTTCACGTTTTTTGAGCGCTTGACAAAAGCAGCCCTGAACAACTGAAAAGCATCACTTCTTCACGTTCTTTGAGATCCACTCCATGCCGTCCTTGACGCCCTCCCCTGAGGTAGCTGAGCAAGCCTAATATAGATAAATGTTTTAACACAATTTTGTTCAGATTTTTCACTTCCGACGCGATCGGACCTGAATTTGCCACGCCCGGTCTTTGATGGTGTGCAAGCCCAGCCCCTCAGCGATGGAGGCGGCGGTGGCGGCGCTCATCAAGTCTTGCTTGTTGGCGAAGATGAGCAGGGGGACGCCGACCAGCTTCTCTTCGTAGAGAAGCTCCTGCAACGGTTCATTGACAATGATTATTATTATTTTCGACTTTCTCTGCGTGTCCGTCTATGACCTGCAGCTCCATGCCCGTCTCCTCGAAGCGCTTCTGGTCGGCAGAGTCGATCACGTAGATGAGGATGTCGGTGTTCTCGAAGTAGTTGCGCCAGTAGGGACGGATCTTGCGCTGCCCGCCAATGTCCCAAACTAGGTGGGAGAGCAAGAATACGTGCAAGTATAACTTGTAGACGAATATACTATGACATAAGCGATGTAGCATGCATGAGTACATAACACATCTAACAGAGCTGTTCTCCTAGAGTTCTGTAAGCAAAGGCTTTTGACAAGACACCGGAAAAACATGTCTACACTACATCGATTCAGTGATTTTTTTCAGTGCGATCAGTTAAGTGGTATGAGACAATGTTGTGCATAAACTTCCGATGTCAACGTATGACAGATATGAACACTAAATTGTCTGTTAGTGACGAGTTTCAAGTAGGGTTTAACGATATTTCAGCAAGTGCCGCTGAAAGTGACATTAGATATGGTGACGATTTGCCAATCGTGACAAATTGGGAATTTCCGATTTGTTATATCATAAAATCCGTCGCATTTACTGACATTTGTGCTGCTCCAACGACATTTTAGGTGGCGAAAATCAATTGTTTTAGAGCCTGCTGAGCAGTGAAGACGCTTTTTGGCACAGCTTCATCAAGTCCTGGCACTTTTTGTGCAGTTACTCGACTTTGTTCTTTGTACACTTTATAGCTCGTGTGTGCAGAAAGTTAACAAAGAAGTCTCCTTTGGCTTCCATCAGCATCTTCTTCACTTGTCATCTTGTCACTTCGGTGCTAAAGGAAAACACAAGCGCCGGTCGTTTCTCTGTCATTCTCCTCACTTCGAATCAAGAGATTCGGGATTAAGAAGTTCGAATCGAGGGATTCGGGATTAAGAAATCAGAATCCCGACAGGTATTTCGAGATTCCCTATCAAAGTAATAATCGGCAAACAGGAACATGTTTGCAATGCATATTCAAAACTGTATCGCAACCATTTCAACAACTGCAGCAACTGCCTGTATTAAAAATGGCTCTTAGGACGTTATAGGTTATTTGCATATCTCCTATTCTTTGACTTAGTAATTCAGTAAGTACGCTTGCTGTCCACAGATGCTGTGTGGACATCAAATGACGCCAAGGAGATCATTGTTCAAGGCTTGAAAAAAAAGTTATGGCGTCTTGGCAGTATTCATAGTTATTTAAGGAATAATAAAAAGAATAAACCCTTGTGAACCCTTGGCTCCTTGGCCTGATTGGCTTGCCCGGAGATTCAGGACTAAAAAAAAACCCCGGGGTTTTCCCGGATTTTCATTGCGGGGAATTCCCGTCATCAAACACTAGTCGCAAGCCCAAGAACCCAAAGCAAGTCCAAATTTTTGGGCTCATGGATTAAGCCTAAGCCTGGATCAGCTTCCATTGGCGGTGGTGGGGTTTGAGTTCTACAATAGCAAAAACGTCGAATGCTAAAGTGAAATCTGCTGCCAATTCCTCTAGAGAGGATCCCCGACAAGTGGACCATCGGGTTCTCCTCCGGGTAGGCCCGGGGTAGGTACTGGTCGGGCACTCTGATCCTCACACAAGTTGGGGCCTTAGTTAAACCGTCACTTTTGCTATCGTATGTATTGTGCCTAGTGTATTTCTGTTCATCTGTTTTACCGTTGAGCTTGAATCCTTCCGACTGCACCGACTTGATGTTGAAGCCTTGCGTGGGGGTGATGTGCGACGTCTCCTCAGACGCCAGCTGCTTCAGCAGAGTCGTTTTGCCCGCGTTGTCCAGCCCCAGCAACAACAGCCTCAACTCGCGATCCGGGGTAGACTTGAGCTTGCGCAGGATGCTCAGGAGACCCATGTTAACGTTGGAGCAAGCCTCGACGCCTTTGCATACGTAGATGAAGTTATGACACCACGACACGCGGGCCGGAGGGAACGGGAGCGCTGGTCCAGCCTTGTTTAGCTTTCCGGACTTTCCGCGACTTTCCTCCGTCCCTCCTTTCGCGACCAGGTACAACTTTCAGGAGTCCGCAGCCGCCGTCGCCACGAGGGCGACGTCGTGTACGTGCGCACCTGTCACGACGACCAGGTCGCTACCTGCGTGGTGGCGCGCACGGTTGTAGCGAAAATCGTTTGCTCTCTTTCCCTACATTTTCGACTGCAGTTGGAGCGCATCAATCGATATCACAGAACTCGAAACAACGATCACAGGTTTGTGATGTTGGGGCCCAAGATGGCTTTTAAGGCATTTTATGAATCTTTCGATGTATGAAGTGACACCTTTTGGGGCCCAATCACAATTGCAGCGGTCTGTTTGAAATGTTTGACGTCACCGACGGCGAGCTCAAGAGCTCGCACATGACAACTATGCGTGAAAATGATGTTAATTTCAACAAGGTTTTGCCTTAAAGCAGCAAATTTTTTCACGCAGAAGCTTATTGTTCGCAGTCGAAGTGTGCAGAATGCTGCGAAAGAGTGTTGCGGTCGTCGCAATACAGTGTGTGCAGACAAAACAACCCTCAGTCAAAGTCCTCCAGGGTCATTCATTAGTTACATACGACCCATTGTGTAAGTCGAGTCCAGTCTTCACTGCATAAACATCCACGAATCCTGCCGAATATCACACCAGCGTATGAGGTCCTTCAGCACCGGACTGGACTACTCAACTTTTTTTTTGGCACAGGTGCATCGACGAATGCATCTGGGCCTCACGTGGTCTCGGTCTAGCCTCCTTCCTTCTTACGCATGTGGGCGAACAGGTACGCAGGTAAGGAGGCAATGGGGGAAAAGAAGAAGAGGCACTGGAGACAGAACAGCGAACCACGAATTGACCATTTGGCGCATTTCAGACCCGGAAAGTAGAGACACGGCGCTCCGGGGCTGGCACCGGAGACTCAGCTCCCTCGGGGTGGGTGCGAGGGAGACCTGGGCGGGCCACCCGGGGCTCTCACCGGCGTCGGGGTCTCATTAAACGCGAATTTTTGACGCAGGTGGTTGAATGAGGTGAGGGAGGAGGGGGGGGGGAGGACGGGAGAAAAGAATGCGCGCTCGGCTCGCGGCTGCGGCGGCTGCGGCGGCTGCTCCAGTGGCCGCGGCGGCGGCGGCGGCGAAAATGATAATTAGACCGCGTTTGGGTGTCAACCCCGCCGCCGTTGCCGCCTGCGTGGGGGATTTACGGAGACCCATATAAGTGACAGGGCGAGCAGTAATAAACCCACCCAAAAAGGCCGGCAGAGAAAAATAGACGATAAAGAAGAAATACGTTCGAGGATATATGAAGCATCCATTGACGTTGAACCATGAACATGGGTTATTGATTGTTATCTCGCAGATGTGAAAAGTCTTCGTTGCTACGGGACCTTGCAACACTTGAACTGCACCTCCGTGAGCCCCGCCTCGTCCCCCTTGACGTCCGGCGTCTCGTGGGCCAACCCGCCGCCCCTGGGGTCGGCGTCCACGCGCGCCTTGACGCCGCAGACCGCCGCGGGCGCGCCGCCCACCGCGTCGGAGCAGAGCGCGAACGGAGACCAACGGCCTCTGCCGCGCGGCCAGTTGGCCAGCGGCTGGTGATGCAGTCGGATTCCAGACGCGCACAAGGCCTCGAAGTCAGTGGCGCCCAAGTCGTCCTCGTCTGAATCATGGAAGCAATTTTAAGTAACCGAAACACTTAGAAGAAAACTACGCTCAGGTTGTCTCAGTTCAGCCGTGAATCAGTCTGTTAGGTTTATGCGGTTATTACAACATGTGGAATGTTCAAGATTTGCTAAAAAACAAACCACCCAACCCACAACAGGACAAAATGTCTAATTTCTTCGCATGAACCCACCATGTTTATGTACATCTCCAGCTAATTCATTCTGTGCTGACTTGAAGCTTCTCATTGAAAGTATTTGCAGAAGGGTTGCCACCAGCTGCAACTCAACGCCAAACTCACGAGCTTTTCACTTCAAACTGCGCTTAGTTTAAGAAGTTTAACACTGTATAATAAGCTGCACCAGCCCTGCAATTAGATGCAGGAAAAATTTGACCGTTCCGCTACAGATATGGTCAAAAGATAGACCCGTCCAAAAGTGGACATGGTGTGACATGAGAGACTGAGTGCAGTTCTTGGCCTGGCTTCTGAGGCATAATTCAGGCATGCAACACAGGCAGTGCATAAGCATCACTGCACGGAAGCGAGTGAGATGAAAAAAAAGTGAGTCAGCAGCCTTGAATGCAGCTGGATGCACTGAGGATGGTGCACTTTTCATCGCACAAGGGTCAAGTGCGTCGAGAACGAGAGACAAATCTCATGGAAGGAATCAGGGTAGAAATTCCCTGCTAAACACTTGGACATCCCACGAGCCAAAGCTACATAAATTGTGTTTTCCTCACCCCACCCAAGCCATTCCTCAGTCCTTATCTTGACCCCTGTGATGTAGTCGCCGTCGCGCTGACACCTTTAGAGAGATTAATTGGGGTGAAATGTGTACAGACCTGCCACTGTGGGCAGCAGGATCCAGAGCTGCCACACTGCGGGCAGCAGGATCCAGAAATGCCAAGCTGTGGGCGGCGAGATCCAGAACTGTACTCCGAATAATCACCTCACTTCCTCGGTCCATGAGCCCTGCTTGCCCTCCATGGTGCCGATCTCGGTCCCGTCGGAGCAGATCAGCCGAATGGCGTTCAGTGCAGTGTTGTCCTCCACCCGAGTCAGCGGCTGCATCTGACAAGAGGAAGGAGACCAAGGAAATTTTCGTGTCTGGCTGATTTTTGTTCCAGACTGGTCATAGTACTTTCATTTTGTAGCCCACGGCCACCGTTCCGTTCCTGCAGCTCTTGCCCGGGCCGATGATCCCGCGGCGGTTGTGGGACAGCGGCCGGACGTAGAAGCTGCCCCTGGCGGCCAGGGGAAAGAGCCACAACGAGACTGGAACAGTTGTGACATGAGCAAAACTTTCCGTGCGTGTCTCGAAAGTCAACTCACGAAAGATGGTCCGGACCAGAGAAGCCAGTGAGGAGGAGGAAGCTTTCATCTTGCTACTGCTGAAACTCCTTCGTCGCAATCCAGGACCTCTCATGCTGCATTTTTTAAATGTCTCCTTCGCTGCAGCCGCCGGAATCTGCCGAATAGGGCTGGAGATCCTGCTGTGCCCTGATCGGCAAGAACAAAAAAGGGGCAGCCTCTTGTCAAATTGGCACATCCGGTCTGCTTATTGCGTAGCAAAAACAAGGACGCCATCGCTGGGACTGTCCGGAGTTCAAGCTCGGAACCCTGACATGATCACTGACACCTGAAATAACTCATCCCAGTCCAGCGCTTCAAGAGCATGATGCATTGCATTGGAAATGTTCAATCGATCACGCGACATATTTAACTTCCTGCCCAATCGGTGCCGCCGCCGCCGCCGCCGCTGCCGCCGCCGCCGGGCCTTTTTGGGCAGGTCCATTGTCAGTCTTTTGGGCATCGCGCAAAAGGCACACACGAGCAGAGAGAAACTCCACACTGGGGACCGCTCAGTAGTGCTCATCTCTCTCGCTCGCTCTCGTGCCCATTCTCCCACCCACCCAAGAAGCGGGTTTCGGGGGCGTAACTTTTGGGCAGCAGCGCAATTCAATGCGTGCGAGCGCTCAGCTCAGCGAACGCGCTCGCCGCAATCTTCAGTTAGAACGAGGACTTGGTGGAGACCAGAGCTCTGCCAAAAAAAAGAGAGAAGAGAAAAAAAGATCAGTTTCGAGGACGACGAAAAAAGTCAACATTTGCTCAAGTTTTGGTCAGCATGATTGGTGGCGAGGCCACGGCCTCGTCTCACAGACTCGCGGCCTCGACAGAGAAGACCAAGAGGAGAAGAAGGAGTCCAAATGGGCGTGCGGAAGAAGAAAAGTTGCCAAAGAAAAGCGCCAAATGCGAAGAACTCGAGGTTCGCAATGTGGAGTCTGAGATCAGGACGCTCAAGTCTCTGATTCCAGGATTGTCAGAGGAGAGGCACATTGGGGAGGTGAGTCCACAAGTTGTCCCTACACCTTGAACAAACATGTCAGCGTCCATGAGCACCAGAGGAAAACGCGCCCAAAATGGGCCCCATTTAAAAGCCAACCAAGCCGCCCACGCCCTCCACCGAGTGTATTTGGCACCACGTTTACCCATAGACCTCTTGTCTCCCTGCTTGTAAATGATCTTGACAGGAGGTGCCAAAAAAAAAAAAAGGCAGATGGTTTCTTCATTTTCCCCCCACTGAATCACTTCCCCTGGTAGCTCTGTGTGAGCCCTAATCTTCTCTAGTGGGTGTCAATCGCCCTCCTACCTGCCTGCTCACTTACTTACCCAATTCCTCGCTCTGCACCTACGTGGAGCAGGTGTGCGTGGGGCGTTTCTTGCGCGGACTGCGTAGTACAAAAACTTTTGTACGTACACAAGGTGGATGCAGACAGTAACGCGCTGGCGGTGGGCGAGAAGAATCACGACTGCATGTGTAGGTCAACAGTTGACCAAAGTCTGGATGTCCACATTGCGTGACTTCCTCTCATTTTAAGTGCCCACGCAACAATGATGACGTCTCAATTTCATCGATACCTGTTATTTCTGAAAATCTGTCCAGTCACTGTTATCACCGAATAATTGCAGACTCTCTTCCAGCTGGAGCTCATCGACGCCTGCGTGCATTACATCGAGTGTCTGGAGAAGCAGCTGGGGTCCATCTGCGACGAGAAGGAGAACAACAGGAACGTCTCGTCGGACAGTCAGAAAGTCCCCCGGCGGCGGGAGGAGGAGGAGGGCGCAGACGATGGCTTCAACCACTGTCAACGGAGATTATGTCGATAGTTAACACGTTGTCGGGAGTTCGGAACAATATCTAACAAGAAGTTGTCACTAAGTTAATGGAGAAGTGAGTAATAACCTCAGCTGTGATTGGATTTAGAAATGCACTCAAGCTCGCCCTTAGTAATTATGTCATCATCACTCAATATCAGAATACATCGTGAATTGCAAAGTCTTACGAAATGAGTCGGAATGTTAGGAAAACTCTCTCTGCTTCACTCTGGCTTGGTCACGATATCGACGATCAATAAATCAAACCTTGTCCGAGCGACGATTTAAAGGCAATTTGATAAAGATTACAACTGAGCTCTCGTTCACCCACTGGACAAAGTGTCAGAGCTGACTGGACATTCCAGCATGAGAGTCTCGACCTCGCTCTTCTTGGTGCTGTTGGCGTCCAGGTGCTGCTTGGGGCAGCAGGACCACAAGGCGGCCGTGGTCGTCGGCGGGCACTTTGCTCCTGGAGGGGTCACAGAGGCTGGAATCAATGTCATCGAGGTCTCCTTCTTTTTACTTATTGATCTCATCGGACACATTATCCAGACCTCAAGACTATAGGTTGAGCTCTTTGGGTGTCGCGACTACGGCGTGTTGCAGCCCAGCTACAGGCTGGCGGACGCACCCGTCGGGGTGTGGCTGCCAGCGGGCGTCTACTTGCCCGACGACGACGAGGTCCTGATCTGCGGCGGTAACGCCAGCGAGAACAACGACCCAAGACCCTCCGGTACTCAGCTGACGGACAAGGTCATGCATTGGTGATACTATAATCAACATTACCCATCAATAACTGGCGGAGGTACTCGATGTTGCCACTAGATTGAACTTCAACATAAAATATGAGTACATGATGGCCACGCACGCCCTCTACGCTGACATCCTCCTGGGTGACATCGTCACGTCACTCCGGGTCATCTCCGGGTGGCTGTCCCAGCACTCCCTGCTAATAACCGTTCAAGCACGCGCGCGCGCACACACAGTTTAATTTTTTACACATAGATTATTATCTTGCATCATTACGAAGCGCATAGCAAGTGCCCTGCAGACACTCACGTACTTCGTGTACTCGTTCATGCTCACGGTGACTTCTCTGCAGTGCTACAGATATTCGCCGGAAAATAATACTTGGACTGAAGAGACCAACACTCTACTTGGCGCCAGGTACTAAACACAAAAAAACACAGTCACTCTGAGTTAATGTTATTCATTGGACCAAGGTGGGGTCACGCTCTGGAATTGCTTCCGGACTCGCGGTCGCCATCGTCAGAGTCGGTGTTCCCGGTGGTGTTCGGCGGCACGGTGGTGCAGACTGAGATCTACGACCCGGAGACCCAAGAGTGGAGCGCCTATAAGGACATGCCAGGGGTGAGGCTGACCGACCACACCACACGCTACTACAAAAGGGTCTTAGCAAATCATTACACCATGGTCAGGAAAATTGGTTCTACAGTCAGT
>JAAUXU010061060.1_pt1 | contig 31283 bp, 17 predicted proteins | sample 7278151 | NCBI WGS metagenome assembly JAAUXU01 (sample SAMN14350113, study PRJNA611818) | marine sediment metagenome | isolation source: surface marine sediment (1.8m) | place: French Polynesia: Moorea | collected 2018-08 | reverse complement strand
CAGCGAGGGAACGCGAAGTAGACGAAGTCACCAAACACCTACAGGGTGTGAAAGAAGGACCTTCTCTGAGGTCAACGTGGCTCCAGTTTTGGGAGGGGAAAAGCAAATTTTCTTCTCTATGGGACGATTTAGAGCATTTGATGTAAAAGCAACTTGGTGGTTGTGACAACAAGTGAAAACAAAACATGTTAACAATGAAAAGTTCAGGCCTTGAATAAGATTGCACGCCAAAGAGTGAATCAGTTGCGAAGCACAATGCTTATGAACTCACGCACCTCTCAAATGAGAGGTTGCGAGCCCTGAAATGAAGCCAGAACTGACATTTTGAAATGGTTTTTCACAAAAACAACAGTCCTTTCAGTGAATCAATTGGAAATTGGGTTTTGGATCTCTACTGTTCAGTCGTGTTCTTTGCTCTGAAGTTAAATGCATATCTGCGCTATCTATCAAAAGAAAATGTCAATACCTCGAGTTCAGTCATTTCAAAGGTGCTTTTAAAAGGTTCGTGAGTGTGAATACCCGCTTTTTTCCCCCAAAAAGCACCCTAAAGTTCGTCGAAGCTGCCTATGTTGTTCTTCATGAAGTTGCACATGGACCAAGCATCACTTGAAGTCGCGAGCGTTAAGAGAATCTCCGTCTTTCACGTTGCATAACTTGTGCACGTCTAGCGAAAAGACCGGTTTTTCGTTGTCTTACCTTTATACCTATTGGAGGCTTGTAGACGTTCTCGAAGTTGCTCTGGATCTCATCTGAGGGCCAGTTGAAGGTGGGGATGTTGTTGACCGGGTCCCATTTGAACACCACCTCGTTCTCCGCGCCGTCGGGACAAGCGGACCTGGCCCGGTGAACGAGGAGACCGACGAGAAGGGGAAGAACTGCGAGGAGATGCATGTCAACGCCTTCTGCGCCCCCTAGGCAAGCAGCAAGGAGCAGGAATGGGCCTAGTGCAACGCCGGAGGCCCTCAGCGACGCCCACTTTATCGAGCGAAGTCCAACGCGTGCGCGCAGTACAACGTCGATGAGCGTGTTAACCTGGGCGAATTTATGTAACTGTGCAAACAAATCGCTTCAGCTTGGGTTGACCAGATACGTACACTTGATTCTAGCCAAATAGTGTGAAAACACGCTTTCACACGTGTTTAAGCGCACATAAACGTTAAAACTTGGTTTTTTCTGCTCCTAACTTGTCTGCCTTCCTGCACATAAAGAGAAAAATGTATTTAACATGTGAAGTTGAATGTCACGAACTCCACAACGACAGAAACAATGACTACTGGAGTTAGCGTCAGGGGTCCTGATGAAGAATGTGGTTCTCCCCATTGGGGGTTCCCTAAATTTTCCAAGTTTCTTGAGCCCAACAGGGGATACCTGGGGAAGTCGCTTGGGGATATTTGGGCAGAGCCCAGGGATATTCCCACAAAGGCAGGGATAAAGGATTAAGCAAAAACGTCCTTGGGATGGATTGAAGTTTGTCGAGGAGAATTTCATTCCAAATGATTGAACAACCATTGATTTCAATGCTTACAATATTAATCATAGTCTTTCTTCATAATTTGTATGTCTGTGATTTAACTTTCGCTGGCTGTAGAAGAATGCGGGGATTCTCGTCCAAGAATTCAGGTTTACTCTCCTGCTCGAAATTATTTTCCTGTGCAAATTCCGGCACCTTTCTCGTGTAAAATTTCGCAAATGCGAATCTGGCTGAAGAATTAGATTATAATGCTGTTTACAATTGGCACTGAAAATACTGTGTGAAAAACGGTCATTGATGTGCACGCAGAGAAGAAACTGTTGGTAAAGTCATGGATTTCATGACTTTCCTTCAATGAAAAGTAGCAAAAGTTTCCTTCCCGTTGGATCAATATCAGAGCGGCGGCGTCCCTTCCCTCTTCGAAAGCTCGCGTCATGGCCGAGATGGAGGACAAGAGAATCGCCCTCATGGTGCAGTGGATCAGGTCGTACAAGGAGGACGTCACCACCACCTCGGACTTACTACCTCTCATCTCGGAGCAGCACGAACTCCTCGAGGAGCTGCTGGCTGACAGAAAGAGTTTCCGGTACTTGTTCATCTGGCATCCCGGCAACAACTTCGTGCTGGACGTCGACGGGCTCTCTCAGTTCAAGAGCCCGCTCGACCTGGAGGTCTTCTACTTCGTTAGGCGCTGCAACGGCTTCATCCCCATCCCGCAGAGCGACAGAGACCCGCACTTCTTCTCTCGCATCGCCTTCAAGACACTCCTAAGGGATCCCATCCTAGAACTGACGCTCCCCTCAGACCTGGACCAGGCCAACGCGGAGCCCTATGTGTCTTCCAAGCTGGCCGAGTTCGCAACCGTGGTCAAGAACTACTCCGCCGGAGGAGAGCATGAGGACGCGGTGCTCAAGTTCAGCCGCAAGCACTTCATCTACTCGGTGCCGTTCGAGGCCTCAGGAGAGCATCTCTCTCCCCCTGACGTGGAGCACCTGAAGTGGAGGCTCTCCGAGTGGAGCACCAAGCTGCAGGCACGCGAACATGGGCAGGCTGTTCGGGGATCCCGTGGCGGGGGCCCCTCAGCAATAAACTTGTAGTTCAGGGCCAAGATGAGACCGAGATCACGTTATATAGGGTTGCAAAGCAACGCTCTACTTTAAATAACACAGTTTGGTCTCAGTTTCTAATGTAGACATTTAAAGTTCCCTTGTTATGTGTGAAAATTATCCTTCACAGTTATTTGACCAGAAAATTCATCTACACAGGGTGAACTAAACAAACTTGTCACTCATTTTGAGGGTGGAAGACATGAGGGAGTCGCGGCTCTCCTGAGTCTGCGCAAACATCCGAAGGGTAGACTTAGGAGATTTGGCATTGGTTTTGAATGTGTATCACATTATTGGTAAGGTCCTTCTCCCTGTTTGACTGCGGCCACCTGCCCATGAACGTTGTACCCGTGTAGGACATCTTGGATTCCTTGGGAGAGGTCCACTTCCCCCAAGATGACGTGCACGCTATTCCCTCCGAGTACGACTGGTGGCGATCTCGAGCGGACACCCTCGCCAGAGTCAAGAAGAACATCCACCTGCCTGCTGTGCAAAGATCGGTCAAGTTGTTGGCCAACTTGGAGGAAACTCTTTGTTCGGACTTCATCTCCAAGTGTGCCCTCGTCTCTGAAAGGCTGGAGGAGGCGATGGACAACATGAAGTTCCTGAGCGGTATCAAACGCCAGGTGGAGGTGTGCACGAACGCCACCGAGATCCCCACCATCCAAGCAATGATCCCGAAAGTTATAAAAAGTCTGCGCAGCGCGTGGACGCTCTCCAAGCACTACAACAGCGACAAGAACATGATCGGCCTGTTGGGCAAGGTGACTTTTATACTGCTACTGAGAGTGCGAAACTTTGTGCAGCTGGAAATGCTGCCGGAGCCGCAGGAGCTTCTGTCCAAGGTGAGGGGGTCGCTACAGCTTCTGACCGATTGGGAGAAAGCTTTCCATCAGACCAGACTGGCCATCGAGGAGAGCGGCAGGGAGGCTCGTTGGGAGTTCTCGGTCAAGGACATCTTCCAGCCGGCCAAACACAGCAAGCAGATATGTCGGGACGTCATCACGATCGCTGAACGCGTCCAAGGTGTGTTTTTCTGCTTCTCCAAAGCCTTAGCTGAGGCGACGTTGGCCCAGGAAGAGATAGAAGAGGTGAAGAAGACCATGGGAGACCTGGTGGCCAGTTACTCGTCCCTGCAGTACGATGTCTTCTCCGAGTCCAATCTGCATCACTGGGACTATCACCTCGGCTGGTTCCAGCGAGGTGTGCGCATGCTGGAAGTTAAGGCAGTTGGACTCTGCGAAAAGATCTTTGACGAGCTTGTCTCCGCCAAAGCTGCCGTGACAGCGGTGACAGACATGATGGAAGTTCCAGAGAGAAACGACAACATTTGCAGGACGATGCTGAACAAGGTGCCCAAGATCATGAGACAGTTTCTCTCGGAGCTCAATGAACGATGGCGCGAGTTCGACGCCAACTGTCAACATCCGCCTATCGCCGACCACTTGCCGCCCATCTCGGGTTCCATTTATTGGGCCAGGGAGATCTCTGAGCGCTTGTCGGACACCATGTCGGCGATGCAAAAGTTGTCCTCATGTCAGACCGACGACTGGAAGCAGGTGGTGGAGACGTACGAGAGCTTTCAGGAAAAGCTCGAGGAGTACACGGAGCGTCAGTATCAGGAGTGGTGCGCCAGGGTGAGTGACATCCTTGAACAGAACCTCACCAGGCCACTGCTGAGGGTCGTGGAGGGATCTGACAGCCTGCCAAGATACAGCGTCAACTTCACCTCGGACCTGTCAGATGCTCTAGCGGAGGTTAAGCATCTGGAAACTCTGGGCTTTGGAGTTCCGGATGTTGCCCGGAACATGTCCGTGCAAAAGACGAGATTGATCAACCTGGCTAAAGACCTTGAAGTGATGATTGCCGAGTATCACGAGTGCGTTGACTCTTTGGAGCCTGCGGAGACCCAGCTGCTGCAGAGGGAGGCCAGGAACGTGAGTAACGCCTTGTTTGCCGGTCACTCCAGACTGACCTGGAACCACCAAGCGATCCACGACACTTGTCTCACTCTGGGCCGGAGAAAGATCGCCATTTTCAAGTACAAGATCCAGCAAGTGCACATCGTCAAAGAGTCTCTCGTCAGTGCTGTCGAAGCCGTACGAAAAGCTTGCATCATACGGTAATAATTATCTCTTATTATGTCATTAACCATCATTATATCATTATCATATTATAGCATTAGGTGGCTAAAGTACATGTTCCGTGCGAGTACAACTAAGCAGTCTTAATACGTCCATCAGAACTGACAAGCTGCCCAAGGAGCCTTTGGCCTTCAACTCTTATCACCGCCTTGTGTACGACGGCCTCAAGAAAGAATTCGGCCTCATCCTGTCCACGACCGAGTCGATGACGCCCTGCCTGCTCAAGATTGAGGAATTCCTCTTCGGCACACGATCGCTCAGGTGTTGTAGTACATTCCATACAGCGGGTGACGCAAACTTGAAGCTCGTGGAAGACGAAGCATTCACTATTCTACGTACGTAACCCAGGTCTCAGCACATGGCGAAGTACTACGCCTACTGGGAGGACCAGCTGTACAGCGCCGTCGTGGAGATGACCATCCGCAATCTCAACCTCTACCACCAGCTGTTGGGAACCGAGGATTCGCACTCCGTCATTCGAGTGCAGTTGCAAGGCAACGAGATCGCCCTGGAGCCTGACGGCGCAAGCATCATCGAGGGATCCCTACTCATCATCAAGGGGATCATTGAGAGTTCGAAGAAGTTTGTGAGGAAGTACAAGTAAGAGCTCGATGATTTCATACACGCTGGTTCCTTTGGGACCCACATGTTCTAGATATGTTCGTGGATTTGTTCGTAAATGACATGTGCGGTACGTGTTCCACAGATCTTCTTGGATCCCTTGCGCTCCGGTCAAGAACAAAGACAGTCTGCACTACCTCGTCATCTCCTTTTACGACGACATGGTGAGGCTGAAGTCCATCAAGGACGCCGTCGAGTCCATTCAAAACTCTCTCCTAGAAATCATGAGGACGATCCAGAGCTACCTGATGAGCTGGCGAAGGTTTCGCAACCTGTGGCTCTACAGCAAAGAGCAGACGTGTCAGAAGTTCATCCGAGGCAGTCCCTCCTGTGTCGACTTTGACGAGAAACTCTTGTTCTACTACAACACGTACCGCTTGTTGTTGGCCAAGACAAACAGCCAGAACTTCAAGTCCATCTGTCTCGATCTCAGTCCTCTAAAGAATGAGATCCTTCGTCATGTCGACGAATGGATCGCCACTCTTGGCAAACTGCTTGAACAGACTGCGCAAGAATGTCTCAAGACGGTGTCTGAGAAGGTGGACGGATTCACGAGGCAGTTGAAGCCGGTGGTTTCCTTGCCCGACGTCAACGAAGCTCTCACCGTGATATCGAGCGTTGAGCGCATCTCGCTTGAGGTCGAGATCGCCTATAACGACGTGGAAGAGAGATGCCGGACAATGGAGATGTATGCGATCAAAGGGAGCAGGGAAATAATGGCACCAGCAAAACTCTTTCTGCAAAAGTGGAATGAGCTTTATGCTGGAGCAAAAGAGACGGATTTCAGGCTGAGAGCCATCAAGGCCAGGCTTCTGGAAGAGCTTGACCTGGGCGTGAAGAGTTACTTGAGAAGAGTGAAAGCCCTGCTTCACGCGTTCAAGGCTGGTGGACCCGGTGGCAAGGATCTCCCACTCGAGCAGTCCTTCTGCTCTCTGAGGTACTTTGAACAGAGGGTGAACAGCATGGCTGAGGAGGCTGAGGCTCTGAATGGACGCCAGCAACTGCTAAAGCAACCCATCACCTTCTTCCACACGTTGAAGACCCTTCAGGAGGACATTTGCAGCAACTCCAAGATTCTGGACATTTTTCAAGAATTCGAGGAAGCTCTGGACGTCCTGTCGAAGACGCCGGTGTCGTCATTTTGCTTCCAGAACTTGATGGAGATCAACGCTCAAGTACTTGAACTCAAGGCCAGCTATGGACAACACGTCATGCTCATTAAGCTCGAGAAGAAGCTTTTTAACTCTCTTTGCTGCTTAGAAGAGATGAGCCGATTGAGCAAGGCCGATCTTTCCCAGCGTCACTGGGACCTCTTGGCAAAGCTGGTGAACATCGACTCCGAGAAACTTGGACCGTTCCTGGGTCTGGATTTTGCCAAGATGAAGGGAACCGTGCAAAAGATAATCGAAGACGTGCAGAAGGAGGAGGAGGTGGAGGAGAAGTTGAGAGCCATTTCCTCCAAGTGGCTGGACACAAAGTTCTCCTTCCACAAGTGGACCAGTCCAGGTGATGCCAGACTGTCCCTGCTTACTCTCACCAACTCGTCCGACTTCCTGACCGATCTGGAATACGACCGGGACGACTTGAAGGACATGCTAAAATCTCCCAACTCAGCATTCTGTCACCAGAGACTCAAGCAAGAAAAGGACGAGTTGACCGAAGTGCAACAAATCCTTTCTTCCTGGATCAGCACCCAAGAAGATTGTCTCTTACTTGCCAGGGTCATCTTGAGGGAGGAGGAAAATCAGGAGAGGTTTGAGGAGGACGTCAAGGGCTACGCCAGGGTCATGAACGAAGTCGTCAAGAAGCCCACGTTAAGGACTAATTGTTTGTCTGGAGAGCGCCAAAAAGAGTTGGTCCACTTTTCCAAGTGCTTCGACGACCACCTGCGGAAGTGCATCAACATGGTGAACAAGGCCAAAGGTTCTTTGCCACGGATGAGGTTCTTGAACTTTCGAGAGACTCTTGTCCTTTTGGGAGGTTGGAAGCACAACGAACATCGTTTTCAGCAGGTGGCGGCCAAGCTCTTTGGCGATAAGATTACAGCCCTTCAGCTGGGTCAGGATCAGGTCAAAGGTCTGGTCAACGCAGGCGAAGAAGTACTTGAGTTCTCCAGGCCAGTTCCCTACAGCGACAATGTGGAGCAGCTGTTTCGAGATCTCTTTCGAGAGATGAGAGCTTCTTTGCGAAAAATCATCCATGCTGCTCTGAGAAAATGTCCTTCATTCTTTGGAGCCAAGCAAGAAGCTTTTTTCGAAGGTCCGGAACAGGTTGCTTACCTACTCCATGATGCTGCCTGGAACAAGGATGTAACAGACGCTTTGGAGCACAAGAGGCCCTCGCAAGGATTCAAGAAGTGCTATCTCACTCTTGTGCAGTTCATCCAAGACCTGAATTTGGACGAGTGTAAAACGACCAGGATGAAAGAGCGAGCTGCAAACCTTCTCGTACTCAGCAACCACAAGTTGGAGACCATTTATCAGTTTCTCAAAGACGATCTCGCACACACCGACGATTTCCTCTGGAAGTCCACCTTGCGGACGGAGTGGGACTCCGAAGAAGATACGATCTTTGTCAAGCAGGGGCCCGCCAGTCTGCCCTACAGATACGAGTTCCAGGCGGTGGACACGTTGGCGCTGCCTGGACCGAGCAAGAGCCAGCAGTTCACGATGATGAACGCCATCGTGCAAAACGTTCCCATCTTTTTGTACGGGCCTGTCTGCAGCGGGAAGAAGACGGTGTTGGAGGACTTGATTCGCAGACTTGGAAAGTAGGGAAAATGAATCGAAAGTCCGGTATACAAAAAAAAAGATCTGGCACATCATTTCTTCATTTGCAGGCAAAGCACACGACTGACCTTGCAGAAGTCCGAGAGCCTCGAGTCCATAAAGTTGCACTTCCAGAGCGTCTGCGAGTCCGACTTCTGCTGCATCATGGACGGCGCGGACGAAATTCCCTTCCACGTCATGTCAGCTTCTGCCCCGCTGTTTGAAGCGATTCGTCAGGCCAAGGAGATGAGGATTAGGAGAGCCGACCTCATGGGCACCAAAATCAACCTCAATCTGGAGTCGGTCATGGTCTTCATGAGCAGAAAGGGTAGGAACAATGCGAATTTGAGACCAATCAGCTTGGTCTCAAAAACTCAGAAGCTTTAGAAAGAGGATAACATTTTTAGGGAATTTTAAAATATGTAGCTTTAAAAATGAAAAAATAGCACATTGCTTAAAGGCAACTTTTTTTTCCAGAACCGTCTCATCTACATCAGGACGTCCCACTCTCCTTCTTAAATCAATTTCGCACTGTCTCCATTTCTGCGCCAGCCATTTCAACCCTGCTGTCCGGCAAAGTGGCCAAGTTCTCAAGGTCCGACAAGGCCGTGGCCAAGAAGGCCGCCGATGCCCTCGCGTTTGCATGCGCGTTGATGCCGAATCTGTCGATTTCGCAAGTGTCATTGGCCAACAGGGTTGCAAAGGTGTGCCAAGAGCAGTCTCTGACCGACGGAGTGCTACAGGTAGTACTGGCAAACTAAGTCATACTGTATGTCCCAGATTTTTTAGGAGAGCTTTGTGTTTCGACTTAGTCGACTTAAAAGCATTCAAAAGTCCTGTGATAAACTCATCTTTTTGACTTGACTCCTTCCTCAAAGGTGACGAGAGAGCTTCTATCAGACGGCGAAAGACAAATGCTTTGCGAATTTTTGCAAACTGACGTCCCCGAGGCCGCAACGCAGCAAAGTCGACTGCCCGACCAACGAGACTGGCACCTGATCCTCTACCGCGAGAGCTTCTCCGCCACGACGGCGGCCTACGCACGTGCTGGAGAGTCGACAGTGTTGTCTTTGCCCTCCTACTCCTTTGCCGAACTGTTTGGCCAAGTCAACGGCCTGGGAGAACACGGAGGAGGCATCGTGGCCGAACTCATGCGAGTGTCACGGAAGAGACATCCTGCAGTGGTGTTGGTGGACGGGTGGCCTTCCTCTCAGCAGATGGAGACAGCGCTGTGCAACTTGAAGGACTCCGATTGTAACCAAGCCAGCCTGGTCTTCTTCTCCTTTGAGCAGAAACATCGAGAAGCTAGCAGATTACGAAGCAAGTTGACCATCTCCAGGACGACAGAGGAGACGATGGAGCTGCTTCCGGAGAAAACAATACTGAAGACAATGAAGGATCTCTGGAGAGGGGAGAGCAAGATCCCCTTCGGCAGGAACCTGGAACAGCGACAAAGACAGTTTCAAGATCTGGTGAGTCTAATGAAAGAGGTCGACGACAAAGTCCTCGTCTACTGCTTCTGCTGGTCTTTTGGAGCTGATTGGTTGGACCTCCATGAAGAAACGTCCTTGGAGGCGAAGCTGACGTCGACCTTGCAATTGCCACGACTTCTGCGTCGGCATCATGTGGATTCAGTCACGAAGCAGTGGGTGAAGGCTAGGGACGCTGGCAGCGAGCTAAAAGACCTCAGCGTGTTGCTGGTGAAGCACAACAAGCCAATCGTGTTCGCAGGTAGGCAGTGATAACTGACCAAGTTCTCCTCGAAGGACGACGAGGTGCATAACGTCGAACGTTTCCGAACTTTGTGTTCTTCTTGCAGGCACTGGTTTCCAACAGCTAGTTGTGGCAGAAGTTGCGCGTAGCGTCGCCGATGAACTTGACCTCGAGCTGCACTCACCTAAAGACATAAGGGAATGGCTGGTGACTCACCTGAAGGCAGAAGACGAAGAAGATTTGGTCCCTGTCCAAGATCACGGCGGTCTCCTGCTGGTCTTTCCTGACCTTTCACGTCTGCGCAGAGAAGACGTTTCTCTCGTGAGGGACATCTCCATGGGACATCACATCTTCAGGGCCTGTGACGGCTTCAAGCCCAAGAGGGTGAAGAGGGTCAACGTGATTGGTGGTATTTCCAAGGCTGCCTACTTGGAGTTCCTCAAGCCTTCAGAACTCGACCTGTTCGCCCGTTTCCACGTATTCTCCTTGGTAGAGCCTCGGCCAGAAAACTATCTCGGCTTTTGGGGCGATCAGGACAGCGCTCGTCTTGAGACCTCCGTCAAACTGCTGAGGGAGGTTCAAGAAGGCTTCGACTCCACCCTGAACCCGGACGTCTTCGCCCTTGGGCTCGGGAGGAAGGAGTCTATGGCTTCAATGCTGAAATGTCGCAACTTCTCTGACTGGCACGAGAACCTCATCTCGGCCATGTACTTTCCCCTCTACATCCAAGATTCCAGGCAGAAAATGAAAGAAACCCTCGGAAAGAACTCGGTCGTCGTCAGCCAGTTTTCCGCCTTCCCCGAGGAGCCCGCCTCCTGCACGTTCGAGGAAGTCGTGCTCCTCACCCTTTACTGCCTTCAGTACTCTCTCAGGTCTCGCTTCACGTTCGTGGGCCCCCCTGGAGTGGGCAAGAGCTCGGTGATTCGAGAAACTGCATCCAGACTTGACAGAAAAGTCGTCACTCACGAAGAGAAAGCAACAAGTGCAGACGACATCGTGCTGGTGGATCTCACGGAGATGAACATCGGTGTGGAAGTCGCTAAAGACTACGCCTCTGGCAGGACAGTCTTCTTCGTCGTTCCTCTCCTTCATCAGGTGGAGCAGGCGGAGCTGATTCACATCCTCTACGATTCCACCCTGGTGATTGGAGTGCCCGAATGGACCGAGAAAGACCTCCTGGCCATCTGCAACAACTTCTCCGTAACTGAGAGCATGCAGGAGCCCTTGATCAACATCCACATGTTCATGACGGCCCAGTCTGCGGCCATCAAGTGCCACAAGCCGACGATAAGTCTGTTCAGTCGCTGCTGTCGGCTGGCAGTGAGCTGCTCCTCTGAGGCACAGACAAAGTGGAGGAATGAAGTGTGCCTGTTCCAGACTCTGCTCAAGGCCATCGACGACTACAAGAATCACATCGCGTCTCTGGAGGTGCAGCGAGATGAGAACGACCGGCGGATCCGCGAAAAATGCTTGGAATACAGGGGAGTCTCACTGAATTTGATGCAGAGATCATGGTTAATAACTTTTATATGTTACATAAGTAATTATGCAGTTATTGAATGCGTAGAACAATACGTACAGACATCTTTAATCAGAATTTAAAAAAGTAATCAGGTCATAGTGATGCAGTCATACACCACACTGACCCTGACCATGTGTAGGCACTTGCCCTTGAGAAACTTTTGCTATAAAAGTACACATTCAAACGCTTAACATTTGGTGAGACTCCCCCTTCCTGTGTCCTAGTGACCTTGAGAGCGAACAGAGAACGCTGGAGGCATCCATGGAAGAGGAGGAGAGTCAGTTAGAGGAGCACTTGATGTCCATTGCTGACATCAAGGAGCAGATGTCCTCCCTGGAGGCTGACACGACCGGAATGAAGTCGAAGAGCTGCCAGAAGCTGGAGCAGGCTTGGAAGGAGATCGAGCGCCTGACCCAGGACGAGACACCCAGCGAGCGACTCGGCCAGACAGTCAAAGTCATGCTGAACTGTCTCAACGAGCTGGTTGTCCCCACACGACCACAGCCGAACAGCGATGATGACTTCTTCAAGTCCAAAGAATTCCTGGACAGACTGAGAGAAGACGTTGATCTTCTCCATCCAATTTTGACTTTCCTGAAGGACAAAATGGCAGAACTGGAATTGCATCAGAGTGAGAACAGCGATGACTTGAACAGCGCTTTCATTCACTACATCCATGCTTTGCTTGATATGCACGGTTCCAAGGACGAGATGTCCGAGCTGGAAGCTCGGATGCAGGAGTGCCAGTTGCAGCTCTCTCAGCTGGAAGGGCTCGCACAGGATATTGAGGACAGAAAGAAAGAACAGAGCAAAATCACTCAGGAGAAGCAAGAGGCACAGAACAAGGTTCGGTCTGACCTTGAAGGCCTGAGAGGAGAGAAGAAACAGCTGGAGAAGAAGATCAACGAGACCAAGATGATCCTTTCTGCATTTCTGCCTCACTACTCGGCTTGGGCGGAGGAGTTGCAGGAGTTTATGGACGCTCAGGACTCTATCCTGGCTAGAGAGGTCCTGAAAGCTGCGTCCAGCTGTTACCTGGCAATTTTGCCTCAGGATCAGAGACTCCTTGGACTTGGCAACATAGAGAGGCAGCTGAGCATTTCTGCACCAGTAGGCGAGGACATGGCCAACGCGTGGACTCCTTGGTGTGCAGACAATTTGCTTTTGAACAATGGCCTCAAAAACCTGGGTCACATTTGTCTTATCTATGATCCTCATGTCTTTGCTCGTGACCTCTTGGAGAGCCACCACAACGTGCTTGTTTTCTACGTCCTGACCTCACACGACCTCCGCTCGCTGAGGACGAAGCTTAGCAGCGACGCCGAGGGCGCCCACGTGATAGTGCCTAACATGGACCTCAAGTTCTTGCCGGAGCTCAAGGCCATGAGGCGCAATATCAAAGCATCTGTGTACGTCCTGGTCTCGGAAATGACGGCGACTCCGTCGGACGTGTTCGTCCTCGACTTCTCTCTTCCCGCCATGGACTTGCCTAAGGTGTTGCACGTCCTTCTCAACACTTCCAAAGCTCGTCTAAGCGAGGAGCAGTGCAGGAGGCAGACGATCATGTCCCAGCTCGACCAGGCCAGGCGACAACTCTATGACAGTGTGCTCAACCTCAAGCCAGGGGACTCCATTGATCGCGAAAGCGTCATTGCCTTGACAGAGAAGATTCAGCACCTTCTGGAAGAGTCCCAGCCGCTGTTGTCGGATATCGTGGAGAGGGAGGAAAAGGAGTTTGCCATTCCAGCAGCACTCCTATGCGCTGCAGGAACGTTGGGAAAAGTGTCCATAAGAAATTTCATAGCCTACGTTAGACAGAACAATCCTGAGTACTGCTACTTGGCCTTGGCCTTCCAGCATCTGGAAGAAAGATTACCTGAGTTTAAACTGTTTATACTCCTTCACTATGAAGTACTAACCGGGACCACTTCCTCCCAGGATGGCGACAGTGTCATCAGCTTCTTTTTGAGCTCAGCAAAAGATGGAAAAGTGGAGGAAGAAGAGGTCATTGGATCTGAGTCCAGACCTGACTGGTGCGCACGTGAAGTATGGAACAAGCTTTTAAAGACTAAGGTTAGAGGTGAGACATTGGCTGCTCAGATGCTAGCTCAAGAAGAGTTTTGGAGCCGTTGGGTTGGGACCACTGACTACGAGTCACCGAAGTTGGACTCTTGGAGCCAACTGCTGATTGCCATTGGGATCAATCGAGCTGTTCAGGACCAACTCATCGGAGACTTCCTGGGCAACAAGTGGCCTCTCTGCCTGTCCTGGAGCACTGACGTGATCAACCTTCACAAAGTGAGGAACTTCACCAAGTCCAGGCAACCGATCGCGTTGGTGGACAGCAGAGGATGTGAAGATCCCTCACAGGCAATCACTGGTCGATCCAAGGTTCACGTGTTTGCGGCGGGATCTTCGCGCAGTCACGACCAGTGGGAGAAGATCATCACCTCAGCGGCCATCAAGGGCCAGTGGGTCGTCATCCAGAACTTCGAGCTCGACGACCTCCTCATCCTTTTTTGTCTGAAGTTTCTCGACAGCATCTCTAATCTCCACGAGGACTTCCGATTGTGGCTGACCACCCAGGCAGACTGGGATCGGGTGTCCTTACTCAAGGGCTTCCACCAGTGCTACGTCATACGCAAGGGCGAGGCCAGAGTGTTCGAGTTCGAGGTGAGCACCGACACCAACCACTTCCCCGGCGTCCTCATCCCCTTCCTCAAGACCCTGCACCTCAACCTGACCGAGATGAGAATCAAAAAGGCTCTCCATTGGAACGCGTCCTCACACTTGCCGGAGTTCACCATCTATCGCAGAATTTCTGCACATGCGCAATCGATGGTGCCGATACTTTACGATCGGAAAATTCTGCATCCTAGTGAACATAGACAAATCTTGTCCTGGTTGCTCATCTGGGTCTACTTTCCGCACGTGGACTTTCCGTGTGACAGAGATCAGATAAAGACTGACTTGTCCGAGACGCTCCACGTCATCACCGAGTTCACGAGGCGCGCTGCGGGCGCCGGCACCCAAGAGGAAGTGAGACGTGCCACAAAGCACCTGAGGAGAGTGCATCGGATAGATGCAGGAAAGTCGCGCTAAGTTTAGGCCGAAAATTCATGAGTAAAAGCAATATATTTATACTTAGCTTGGCAGGGTTAGGACTGCTGAGGAAATACCTCCATGGCCGTTATGACTGCCACTGGCTATACTGTGGCTCATGCTCATTCTGCTCTTCTACTCGTTGCGTAGGCATCAAACAAACCATGAAAGTTGCTCAAAGTATCTCCGGCTCAACTTAGCGCGACCCCTTGTAGACGAACGCCGCGATTTGTCCGTTCAAGACAAAGAAGTGGATGCGGTCAGTCTGATGAAGTCCATCGAGAAGTTTTGCGAGGAGTCCAGCGAGTCCTCCGAGACCACGTCACTCTCCGAGAGGATACTGAACACAGCCACCGCTTACAAGTTGAGAAGCTGGGCAGACACCTTGACGGAGAGACTATTGCAGGTGTCGTCCCTGACCGCGTCGACATCGACGCCTTTCAAAGCACCCAGCGCCGCGTCCAAGGTCGCCTCCTTCCTCTCCAGGAGTCCCCCGCCCATCCCCGTGGACTTGACCTTCGGCACGGAGTGGAACCTGATCATGGCCGCAGCTCGGCTCTACGCGGTCTCTTCAAATCAGGCTAGTTCACTTGTCACGTACTTGTGTTTGCATATATATGCATACATGATACAGGGCGCAGCAGCGAATCGGAGACACTTTGAACACTAGATTATTCCTCTTCATGGATCTTGATGCAGATGGCGGCCATTTCGAGAAATAGCAAACGATGCCAATATGCAAAGCTGCGGCACTGACCTCAATTGGTTATTCTTCTTGAGGACACACGAGACTGGATGGGAAAAAGTGTCCTCGATTCACTATCGCACCTAGAACGTCCCGGTCATTACATGTTATACAAAACATGCACACAGTAGGCAAGACCATTATTTATTTGCGGTGTGATATATTTAGATATTTCGTTAGATGGAACGAAGGAATAACGTGTGTTCTGGGTCTGTGCTTTTTCTTCAATGTTTTCTGACAACAAAACATAAGAATATCGGGCCAACATTTCAAATTTGATATTGACCTGCTTAACGAAACTGAAGCTCTGTATTCAAACGAAGCCAAAAAAAGGGTGCGTTCAGCTTTACCCCAGGACCTTTAAAATCTTTTAATGTGTACTAAACTCATGTAGTAAAGAGAAGGGAGTCAAGAGACTCCATCATTTGGCATGAGATAGCAAACACAAGATGCACCCAGCAAAAAATTCTGAGTGACTCTGCTCGCAACACCTTATAAAAGTCAAAGTTTCACTTGCAAATTGTAACTTCATATCTCAAATTACAATATCTTTAAAACCTGTGCAACTGTTTCATTTTGAGCATATCGACCTTAAGAGCCATATTAGCCTAGAATTTGATGAGAGCAAAAGCTCTCTGCGATGGAACATATTCACCTTTACCTTGCAACCTTTTCATCAGAGTAGCAGTCAGACCAATGTTGATTTGTTCCTCTTTTGCTTTCTGTCCTGAGCAAGTTACTTTCCTACTCAGAACTCTATCTTGCACCTGACGAAATTTCCTTTCCCCTGATGTAAGAAATAATTCATTTCATGTAGTTACATACGAGCCACCCATTGAGTACTTCTCAATATAGCTCGCCCTGTACACGTGCTATATAGCATAGTACAGGGTAGGCTGGTTTTAGTGTATATGCCTACTAGGCATGTAGATAGACACTATAAAACCTCAGGTAAATAATACGACCTGAAACTGTTGGGTCGAGGAGTTACTTTATAGTACCATAGATACTGACAATAACTATCATTGTGTGTGAAGTTTGACTGTTTTCTTACTCCAATCAGGATGACGAACTCGTCGTGACGCTGTCGGACGATGAAGAAAAGCCTCTTGGTCTGCCAGTGATCGGTCTGGAGCTCTGCGGGGGCCTGTGGAGCTCCAATACCTTGGGAATCATCCCGGAGATGGGCGCCAAGCAGACGATTGAGGGGGCCACGCTGAGGAGCGCCACCTCCGAGGAGAGCTGGTCCAACCTCTCCTATGCGAGGCTGCCGGTGTACGGCAGGGACGTCCGGCAAGACTCGACGAGATTCCTCTGCTACTTTCGAGTGTGGTCCCCAGGCATCGATTGTCTGGCCGAGAGGACTTTGAAATTCTTGGTCTCCTGGGAAGAATGACTTTTTGAATTCCCCTACACCTGCCGCTAACTCCTGTACACTTAGTGGCATTTGCTGAACGTATAAGTGAATGCGTACCATCGTCATGAGTCGACTATGCTTATATTTTCTCTAAATAATCATTAATAACTTAGTTGTGGTAACGACGGGGGGCAGGGTGGTAGGGGGCAGGGCGATGATAAGGTTCAGGGGCCTTGGCGTAGCCCTCGTACTTGACGTCAGCCACGTAGCCGTTGTATCCGTCCACAGTGTAGGTCACAATCTGGAGCCACATCAAGGTGAAGTAGCAGTCGTGCCTTCGTTGGTCTCAAGCTTACCTGTGTGCGTCCGTCGGGGAGGAGGACGCTGTACCCGCCATTGGTCGCGTAGCCGTTCCTCTCCTCGTTGGCGCCGAAGTTCACGCCGGCGTAGTCGTCCTGCACGGCGTAGGCGTAGTTGTAGACGGCCGGTGCTTCCTTGTACGCGGGGGCAGGACGATATGGGGCAGGGTGGTACGGGGCGGGACGGTACTGGTTGGAGGGGGCGGCGGAGGCCGCGGACAGGACGAACAGGGCGAGGAGGAAGGTCTGGTGAAGTCAGAATAGGGAAGGTACACAGAGTTTGCCGTCACGTTCGCACACGTGGACTACTCAACAAGGGCAAAGAGGCAAATGAGATGCTTCGCATTGGAGAACTTTCCCTACTTTCAGTACCTTTCAGCACTTTCAGCGATGGACTCTACTGCTCGAGGAAAGCCTTTCAAGGTGTCGACAGTTCTAGACTCACCTGCATGGTTAAAGCAGTGAATAAATAAGCTTTGCTGTTGTGGTCTCGGTGATGAACGACAACTGATAGACTCAGCGAAGGTCCTGGCAGGCTTTTATACCCCGAAATCGGGGTGCGAAAATATGGGCGCGTTCGACGCAGCCGTCGACGGCGTCGTCGTCGGTGACTGCGTTGCTGTTGGCGCGCGCCTAAATGCCGATGAACTTCGCCCGTTTTACCGGAACCCAAGCGTGAAATAGGGGTCCGAACCCGACGAGAGGGAGCGGGGGCGACGCCCGCAAGTGCGTGCGCGCGCGTGCGTGCGTCAGTGCGCGCGTGTCCCATGTGCAAGCACGAGGAAGCAGAAAAGTTTGCGAGATGGAATCTGGCGCTTCGGACGCATCTGACGAAAAGAAAAGAGGGACGAAAAAAAAGCTTTTCCCACATTTCGAGCCAGCGAAGCTCAGAGAGCGGAAAAATAGGTGAAAAAAGGAAAATTTTCATATCAGTGTTACTCGAAACAACTTTTAAGACAACATGACAGCATCAGTGATTTGTCAATGACTGTATTAAAGGTCATATATGTCTTCTTTAGTCAGTCAGTACTGTGGGATACTGATGGAGGATCTTCGACAATGATGGAAGATTCAAAGCATCCTCAGGTGTTGAATTCCCTAGAAAATTATAGTACAACATTTTTGAGTCATCTCTTCTGCTCACACCCCTGTATTTTTTTTACCTTTGTCTCCTTAATAATGAATGAATGAGAAAATTGTGTTAACTTTGCCAAAACAGCCATTGATTCACGGCCTAAAAGCGCAGCATATATCTTATATAAAGTCAGATTTTTCCGCTTTTGTAGCGACGCTGCAGCTTCAATGTCGACAACTCATGCCCTTCGCCCCCCACCCACCCCCCAAAAAAACCCAAAATACGACGGAAATCTGAAATTCTACTGAATACAGTTACACGAGCTCTCGCATTGCAACACGGAATTGGCGCCTGAAATATTTCGCGCGTAAATAAGGTGAGCGTCGAGAAGGGACGCGAGATGTTGTGTTGTGTTGTGGCTGTGCTGTGTTCTGCATCCGACTCACTCCTGACCCATGAAATATGCAGCGCGCACATGCAACAACAACAACAGCAGCGCGCGCACACGCGGAAAAGACTGCAGTTCCTAGAGTTGGGACAGCAACATAAACAAAGGCATTTGCAGCTGTGTCTGGCATATGGTGTGCAGTGCAGCACAAACGCATACAGAGCGTTCAAGAAAAAAAAATCGAGCGTTTTCGCCTATTTCTGCTGCTCGGATTCTGCTGATTCGGGGGCAGGCAAATTTGGGCAAGAGTTTACAGTAGACTCTGCTTGCAACGATATGATTCCCCGCTCTGGATAGTAACAGGCTGATAATAGTACGTAGCTCCTACAGTGGACTCTGCATATATATTGACACACTGCACGTAGTGGCTCCCTGCGTGTATTTTACAATATGAGTAAATGTTTTTGAGGTGCCACTCTCAGCATCGTTTTCAGAATCACATTTTCAAGGGCAAAAGAATCATTTTTTAATCTTCAAACGTGATTTTTACATCTTCTTGAATGTTTGCTTCCATGATCACTGTGTCCACAGCTTCTGGATGCTTTTTCCCCCTGCTCCTCAGTCAGCAAATGGGCAAAACTGTCAGTGCAGAATCTTAACCCTTGGCATTCAGAACAATTCACATTCAGCTGCTCGAATACACGATGATTAAGAGGCATTGCTTATACGCAACACTTGCACAACTTGCCTGAAAACAAGTCATTGTAATCAGAGCATGCGTGAACATTCCGTGTCAAATTTTTTTTAAACACACTGTAGTGTTTAGTTGTATTTTTTGATACTATATGACTGGGGAGAAGAATCAAAACCTGAGGACGTTGGTCAGACTGTACAAAGCCCTCTAAGTGGATGCCCGAAAGTGTTCACGCACTGTGACTTTCGGTGTATCTGCATTGAGGCTCTTAAGTGGCCACACGAAAGAGTTCACGCATGGTGACTTTCGGTGTAGTGTACAGTAAAGCCTCGATTTGACCGTCCTGTTTGTGAAATCAAGACTTCCTTTAAACAGTCGAACTCCTCAAGATTCCCCATAGGGAAGACAACTTACAGCCTACTGAAGTTTTACTTTAAAAAGTCGATCCTTCTCAAAGTAATAATCGCGATAGGTCACGGACGGGAAACTTTATCATATGAAAGTTCGACTGTAGCAGTCTCGGTAGAATAAGCAACTAAGTTGAGTCAATAAAGCATTGACAACTTCAGTGCCTTGATCAGCCTCATTTTCCTCGTCTTTCTCATCGTCATCGTCATCCGCATTCTCGTCAGCTTCATCCGCCACCTTAAAGCACGATCACCTAGTCTTAGTGATACTTTTGGCCTTGTCACGGCGATGCTGTCCAATCGAGACTGAACCCTTTGCAAGACAGTTTACTCACTACAATTACTTGTGTCAGTAACTTAGTTCTATTCATTAGTTTATCTTCCTTCTGGCAGCCACCAACGCATTGAACACATTCGTGAGCCTCGAGGACGTTAAGAAATACCAACACTCCATTGAAGAGACTGATTTTTTGATGAAATATTCGCCCAGCATCGAGATCAAAGTCACATCCAGACTCTACTTGCATCAACCCTGAAAAGTCATGAGTCACCCGAAAGACCCGGTGACATTCGGGGTTGACACAACCCCGCGTGTCCAATGCGCAGTCAATTGATGCCGCTACATCTTATTTCGCAATCCGGTAGGAAGTGGCTGACGAACTCGACGCTGACGAACCTGCTGTTGCTGCTGCTGCTGCATTTGGGGCACGACGACGCCCATAATCCCTAACTGCCCATTGTGAGTCTCGGTCTCGCCGTCTCTACGTAGCGTTTGCACCCATTTTTTTTTTCATGTGGGCTTTGAGCGCGATTACTTTCCTGCACTCCTCCTCTTTGTCTGGCAGAGCTCTTGTCTGTTGCCCTTTCCGTACTGTTTCTTCCGCATTAGCTCAGACGTCATATCTGCACCGAAGAGCGACGACAACCCCAAACCCCCAACCCCCCCCCAAAAAAAAAAAATCCCCAAAGGCCCCCAAGCTCACCTCCCACATGGAAGTGTACTTGTGTGCATCCTCGCGTACAAAGAGCTCGTTGTTTTCGTTCCACCCTCACAGCGTTATGTGTCCCTGATCGATTGCGGCAGCCCTAACAGAGTGAGAGATTGAAAAATAATTGCTGCAACACCCTCGAACTCCCACATGAACTTTTTTTTGCTTGTCTTCTAAGAGGGAAGGAGGAAATTCGCAGCTTATCCATTTTTGAGCAGACCGCCCAAAGTGCGTCAATGAGTCAAATGTTGCCCACCCTTTCAGCAATCAATTGGGTCGTTAGCCCAAGTCCCAGTTGACAAAGGCATTCGACAGAGAAGTCTGTGGACCACACAACATACCTTAAAAAAATCTCCCCCCCCCGCGAAAAACCCCGACGAAGATACTTCCTCCTCTCCCCCAGTGCATGTGTTGTTAGTCCTGTGCATATATGTTAGTATGTGCGTGCATACTTCTTGTGAGATGCTCCGCGTCCCTTACTCCATGTACAGGGTGGGACAAATGTTCTTCCGCTGAAGGTTTCTCTCGACACCTGCTCGTTGAGGTCATCGATTGCGCAAAAAAAAGCCACTTTGTCTTTTGAACGCGCTCCAAAGGGCAACACCTGACAGGCTAGGATTTGGCGGGAAAAAGGGACCCAGCTGACCCCGGTCAGCTGATGTCAGTCCTCCACTGACCAGGAGGTCACTTATGATGAATCGACGACACTTGAGTGAATCTAATACAGTTGGAGCTAATGGAAGTTGCTTCAGTCAAAACCGTTTTTCTCGTCCGCCTCACCCTGTGGAATGCCAACAACTTGGACAAGCATTGCTTCTGTCACCATCTAACAATATACAACGAAGATTGAAATGGCTCTGGAAAGCCTTCAGAGCCCACTCAACTTGACGAAGATCGTTTGTGTGAGGCGAATCCCCCACTGCCCCACCCTGTAGCCATCAAGACAAGCTGTCGGGCTCAGGTGTCGTGCCTGTGCTCAAGAATCCCCCTTCTCGAGATCGTTGCCTCGTTGAAACTGCCCCAAATCATAGATATCAACTGCTCAATCTCAAAGTAATTAGCCCTAACAACACGACTTCGGCGAGGCACAGCAGGGCTGGATCACGACGTCCACGATGGTGTCGGTGGCTGTTGGGTGGTCATTTAGAGATAATATCTGTACTGTCTGCCCCTTCGTGCGCGCGCGCGTGTGCGTGCGTGCGTGCGTGCGTGCGTGCGCTCCCTTTTAATTAAACAAGATGGAAGTGTTAGCCTCAATCTGTGCGTGTAAATCAAAGTAGTTCCTTGTCAGTCATGAAGAGACGTCGCCAACTTATGCATTTTTTCCTGCACCTATGTAATAACTGAGCGAAAAGGTCGGGATCTATCCAATGACATCCAGGATTTATGTCAGTGTAAGGAAAGAATAAAGCCTGTTACATATACTGTGCGACTTAAATATTGTCCTCCTGTTTTAAAATAAAGGGCTCATATACTTGATAAGTTATGAGGGAACGAAGCTTGAGCATGATCAGAATACAGAAGAGGAGTGAGAATGTCAGTGGTGCCCAAACCATTGGCACCCTGCCAATGAGGCGACAAGTGGCAGTTTTAGCAGTGCATATTTGCCCATATGGCGAAGTTGTTGAAACTTTTTCCTCGTAAAATGATTCATTTCTAAAAGCCGAGCACTAACTAATTTGGGACGTGTTTGCAGTGTGTACACAGCGAGAGACGCATTCTAAATTCAGCCCAGTCCGTACGCTTGAGCTTCTTCTTTCCTGACGGCAACAGGAAGCGAGATCGAGCGTATGCACTCTTCATCGTGTAAGTACGTACGCAACACTCGAGAGCAGAGGTTCACAACCTAGGGCAGCTTCAGGGTTTCTCGCAACACCACTGACATGCAGGGCTGATCCTGGGGATGCAAAGTGCACACACAGGTTGGAAACCCCTGCTCGATCAGGAGAAATGACATCTTTGGGCTCTAATGGTGCGTTAAGGGAAGAAGTGGGGCAGCAGAATCTAAGCTGACCTAAAGCTGAGCTGATCATGAATCTAAATCTAGCCAGGCCCAAACCTCACCTGACCAAAACTAAAGTACCCAAAATTTAACTGAATATAACCAGACCTCAACGATACACACACATACGCATGTTTTCACCGTGCTGGACGTAGATGTGCTATTCCTTCTACTACTCCCTTTCTACCACAGCCCAGCCACTCCAGCCTGCCCCTGCCAGCCAAGCCACACGAGCTAGCCCTGCTCTCCTTCCACCTATGACCTTTCTACTACTGTATTATATACAGCTTACTCAGTCAAGAATAAACAATCCACCATACAACAGCTCTCTCGCCCTGACATCGTGACACAACTCAAACCTAAGCCAAACAGTAAGGCCTAGACAGCCACGGTAGGACATCCAACACTTCCCATAAAACACCGTACACAACAATTTGAGCATGTGTGGAACCCCTGCCTTATGTGGACTTTCATTTCAACTGATCGTTGTTCCAGACATCTGTTGAGTCCCGACAACCCAAACTAGTTTCTTCTTCCCTCCCCCCCCCAAAAAAAAAGAGGAAAAAGTTGGGTGCGGAGGGCCAACAACGTGAGCTCCATCACTTTATCACTGCTATGAGTTGCCCAGCTGCTATCTGAGGGAGATTTGGAGAGTGGCATTCAAGACAAAAATTGACTAGCGTCAACATGTTGAGCAGACTCATGATGAGGAGGGCCGTGCCCACCGTGTGCTCCAGGGCGCTGTCAGGCGAGCCTGCAGCCCCCGCGGTCAAGACGGAGGTGCCGGGACCCAAATCGAAGGAGCTCATGCAAGATTTGGTTAGGCTTCTTCTCCACGAGTCAACAAAGATCAGCGTAGAAGCTGTTGTTTTTGCAGGAAAAGATTCAGTCGATGAAGTCTATAGCATTCTTCGCCGACTATGAAAATTCCTTGGGCAACTACCTGGTTGATGCCGATGGCAACGTCCTCCTGGATGTGTTCACCAGCATCTCGTCAATTCCTCTGGGTGAGCCATATAGTACTCAAGCTGAGATACTCAGTACTGCTGTGCCTACTACAAGACTGAACTATAAAATATGAGCCCATGAGCTTTGCTCAGTCTGTGTGCTTTGGGCAGCCCATTATTTAGTACTGCTGACCTTTTTAACTGACCCACTTACGTTCACACAATCAATGTTTGGAGTCCTCTCTTGCAACTCGACTTGTCTTTCATACTTTTAAGTGACTGCACTTGTTGCTTCATGACTGGGGTTTCGAGTACTAAGACAATGTGTAACTTTGTGACTTGAGTAGGAATAATAGTAAAATTCCAGAGAAGATATATTCGCCCATGCTGCGGCAATGTAGATGTCCTTTGCTTTAATTTCAAGGCATGAAAGTGGTTAGGAAATTCAACACCTTGATCTGCAGCAACACACAGATTTGTCTCTGTCTCCTTGGAGAGGACTTGGCAGTAATCCATATTGAACTTAAAGGGCCTGATCCTTTGCTTCAGTTGGGGAAAAGTCTGAGCTTCCCATCGATCATTGTAAAGTTTGGATTTGAAATAAGCATGAAAGTCTCCAGTGGAACACAACTGCGGGCCGTTAACGTGGGACACATAATACTGAGGTGCTCTTTCCCTGTCGAGATATTGAACGCATGCTTCGGGTACTATTTGCTGCACCCTGAAAGGAGAAACTTGGAACTTTCATGCCAACTTTTGGGTGCTTTGTCCAACCACCAAAAGAGATGCTCTCAAAAGTTGTGCCCTCCTCTTGGGAGATCATTTTCCATGACTTCTGGGCAGAACTCACATTTTTGTCCTCATGAAAGTTTCGTTCCCACCTTGATATTGCATCACAGATGATACTTTTGGTGGAATTCACCTTCTGGGGATGTTGCACAGTTCAGCTTGGTCCAAAGAAACTGCCATTGGCCAGTTTTATAACTTTGCCAACTATGTAAGTCATGCTATACTGTTTGACATCATGCACATTGGGAAATGGTCGCTGCACAAAAGTTGTAGTACTGAAGTGCTGAACAAAGGTATGTAAACAGTTAAAAAAACAGCATTGATTGAAAACTTATGAAGGAGTGACTTGTCAATTATGAAGCCAAACTTGTATTGAGCAGTAACATGAGACCACTTCTGTTTTGCCTCTGCCTCTCTGAGTGTCAAAGTGGTGGCTTTACGTGAGTTTTGAACTGTGATACTTCCCTAAAACAATGCGTCCTGGGCCTGCGGCTGCCCGAGAGTTGCTGCCCGAGAGTTGCTGCCCCAGATTTGAAACCCCCCCCCTTGATATGGGGAATGTTTTCGTTTTCTTCTCACAGCTGCATGTGTAGCAATGGCGGTGAGTCTGCAGTCTTCAGTAGTGAATTGTTAATACCCCCCCCCCCCTCAATGATGGTAATTTCTCTCAACTGTTTGCGCACCTTTGTTCAGCACCTAAAGTACTACAACTTTTGTGTAGTAACCATTTCCACATGTCCGTGATGTCAATAAAGGCAGTATTATTTGTATATTTAACTTCGATATAAAATTTCTTAAATTTTTGGTGATAATTTGAATTTGACGCCCTAACGTTTCAGGAGGTTAAAAATTAGTTCACTTTCGTGTAATAGTCACCTCTGTGCAGTTAACAGGGGAACCCCATCCTCCCCTGAAAAGTATGTATTGCATTCGTACCCCCAACCCCTCTATGCTCATATCTGAGTGTACCTGTATATATTCGTGCAAAAACACTAATGCAAGTGGTTCTTCCACTACCGTGCAAATTCGTTCTAGAGTTCTTATGAGACTCAGACTTAATTCCGTCATCATGCAGGATATAAGCGTCATATCTCCAGCACACACAAAGTCGGATGATTTTGTTTTCTTGTATTGACGCAAAAGTGAGCGCTTTCCATCACTCAGGCTACAACCACCCCAACATGCTGAAGGCTTTCGACGACCCCCGCCACATGAAGATGGTGGTGAACCGCCCGGCCCTCGGTGTGTATCCTGGGAACAACTGGGTGCAGTGGCTGAACGCCGTCCTGATGGACGTGGCTCCACAAGGACTGGATCAAGTGAGCAGGGCAACACCGATGCTTTAGCTGACACTTTGGGAATCCCCACAGTGCAATATTTACGTCTCACAGTAACTCATCATCTGAGCATGGGAGGTGCCCAAAAGTTGTTCTGTCCTTACTATTAGTGTCATGCACAGCTTGTGCAAGTACAGGGTGTGATTTATTACTCTTCATTTGACTTCCCCCCCCCCATTGTTGTGCTGCCTGCAAAGAGGAACGCACTTTGGAAAATCCCCTAGATGGACCTGCAGCAGTAGGACATGCGAAGCATGTTTCTTCGGGTGTTCTTTCACACATTGGCTTGGTCAAAACACACTGACTTGACCTTGAGGACCTTGATGGTGACAAATATGTCCTTGGCTGTAGAAAGTTGACTATATCCTGTTTTGAAGCTGTTGACAGAGGTTCGGTCTAGCTGACACAACCTTTAAATGCGGGTTTTGACCTACCTTGTGATCAAACGTATGGCTGAGGCTAAATGCAGGGTGTCCTAGCTTTACGGTACTTAATATAGTTATTTACGGTAGATTAGCTAAATACAGCTAAATATAGAATGCTTCCTGTACGCGCACATTGGTAGTGTTGTTACTACTGGATACTTGGTCCGTAGGTAGTAACTATGATGTGTGGCAGCTGCTCTATCGAAAACTCCTTCAAGCTGTGCTACTACAAGTTCATGGACAAGGAGAGAGGCGGCAAAGACTTCACAGAGGAGGATATGCAATCAGCCATGGTCAGCAAAGCCCCGGGTATGCATCGAAAGTGCTCAACGCTGTACAGTTCCTGCAATGATCTCTCTGTGTATACGTAAGCATGACTAACAATAACAACAGGGTGTCCCCGGCTGAGCATCCTATCATTCCACGGTGGCTTCCATGGCCGCACAGCTGCCTCACTCACTTGCACGCACTCCAAGGCCATCCACAAGTTGGATGTGCCACTGTTCGACTGGCCCACGGCAGATTATCCAAGATACAAGTAGGGTCAATGCTGAACCAGACCAGGTAGTTGGCTGAAGAGTCACCTTCTGTAGGTATCCATTGGATGAAAATGTCCGTGACAATGCTGCTGAGGACCAGCGCTGCCTTGCTCAAGTGGAGGACATCTTGGAGACACAGAAGAAGGCTGGCAACCCTGTAGCCGGAATCATCGTGGAACTAATTCAGTCTGAGGGAGGAGATCATCATGGCAGCAGAGACTGGATCCAAGTCAGTCTTCTTCATATACTTACGAGGGAGTTTCGACCAAGAACTTAGATAAAGACTTGACTTTTTTCTGCAGGGTCTTCAGAACATCTGCCAGAAGCACGACATCTGCTACATTGTTGACGAGGTTCAGACTGGCGGAGGTCCCTCCGGAGCCCTCTGGGCGCATGAGCTTTATAAGCTGGTAAGGTCATATCTCACCCTGTTTTTGTCAATACAGAAGTCAACATTTGGTGGTTCATTCAGGACAGCCCTCCCGACATCGTACCCTTCAGCAAGAAGATGTTGTCTGGTGGCCTCTACCACAAGCGTGAGCTGGCACCCAAGCATGCCTGGAGAATCTTCAACACGTGGGTGGGAGATCCAAGTAAGACCAGAGCAAGGGTTCGGTGTACCTGATGAAGCGAGACAGAACTGTTCCCTCCCCTCAGGCAAGTTGGTCTTGCTCAAGTCTGTGCTCCAGACCATCAAGGAGGATAACCTCTTGGCAAATGTCCAGGCGAGTGGCAAAGTTCTCCTGAATGGTCTTGAAGGGCTCCAAAAGAAGTACCCAGAGCTGGTGCACTCCGCCAGAGGCTTGGGGACCATTTGCGCCATCAATACCGACACCACGGACAGGTACGGATGTCACTGTTCTCTACTCACTAGGGATTTCCATGTCCCTTCATCAATTACCCCAAGTACATTAAGGGGAAAGTGATCCCTCATTACGCATCGACAGGGTGCGGAGTCAGTTCGCACCCTGCATGTGCACCAAAGTATGTTAGGTACCCCAACTCTATGCAGATGCAACTGATGTCCCAGGTGTCCACCTGACGAGATTGGTCAGGGGCAATGAGGACAGTGGTGAGGGCATATTAGGGGCAGGATTTTCGGATATTAGGTAGAATGTTGCTTGAAAGTACAGTGGTACTTCATCCTGCCGTCAATTTAAGGTTGTTCAGTTTTTGCCCACAAAATTTATAAAAACAAATGTTTGTACGCTGCCTGGATGTCTTTCCTTGATTTACAGCATTGTGCCATGATGTATTCGTACCTTTGTAGGGTTTGAGGTTTCCTTAAATGTAAGTTTCTTAACTTTCAGACGCAACAAGATTCTCTCCGACCTTCTGAAAGAAGGGGTGAACTGTGGCGGTTGCGGTGAGACTGCGATTCGCTTGAGGCCGGCCCTCACCTTTGAGCCCAAGCATGCAAACATCTTCCTGGAGAAGTTCGACAAGGTGCTCAAAGCCATGTAAGGACTACATGAATGCCACGATATGCCACATGTTTGTAATAATATATTTGATACAGTAAACAGGTCTTCAATTGTGTCTATGGTATCTGAGATAAAGATTTAGCTACGCAAGAAAATGACGCTACCCAAGTGTTTATTGTCTCATATTCATTGGTTCAGATCGCAAATACTTTCAAGTATGAATGTGGTGTACAGAATGCTTTAGGTGTCATTCATATCACAGCTTCACTCAGGTCTTCCTTGGTGAAAGCCTTGGTCATCGTCTGCGTTAACTGAGCAATTCATGGCAGGGTGCGATTTTTTTCGCTTCATCGAAGTGCTCCGTGCAGAGTTCTGCATGGTCCCCTTCGTGGACCTGCTGCAGTCAAACATGTCACACATATTCGTCAGGTGCCCATTTACACACTGGTAGACGGTCTACCTCACCGGCTTGATCTTGGCAATTTTGATGGTGACAAATATGTCCTTGGTAGTAAAAAGTTGACCATTCCTTGTTTTGAAGTTGTGTGTACGCGCATGCGCACACGAGGTGAGAGCTAGTGTGAATGGCTATTGTATTGTATTTTGTGTGCTCTGCTCTGTATACTGCGCTGCGTACTCTGCTCTGTACTGTTCTATGCTATCTTGGTGCGTACAGCCTAGCTTATGCCACTGGAAATCGTTTCATTAGCTGGTTTTCGTTGGTGGATTCGAGTGAACGGCTGGACTGAGCTCGTGTACTTTCTGATGAGAGCATTTTCGTTCTCTCGTTCTCTGTACTGCTCTCGTGACGGAAGCCATCTTGGGGACTGTCTAGGCCTAGTCGGAGTCAATCATTCCGGACGTCACCGCGTGGTTTTGGACCCACCAAAAGCTGGACGCCTTGACGCTCGCCAGGACGACGACTACGACAACATGGCCGCCTTCTATGACTCTAACCAGGTTGACTCGACAAGGAGCAAGGTACCAGGGTGACAGTCCCATTGGCACTCATAGCACCTTAACTAAGAGATCGATCCCCAGGTCCACTCGAATCCACTCATTTCATGAATATTCGTTCTATGGTATAGTTTTGTTCTATTTCGTACTGAAGTTATATTTCAAGCCAAGCAATGTTCAGGTCAAGCAGTGCAATGCAAGCGGAAGAATCTGGAGAGACGCTTCCACATAATCGGATCGGAATCAAAACAGAGGGTGCGATACCGCGAATCACCCTCTGGACATGGACCCCATGGACATGGACACAACTTTGTCTTATTTCCATCTCTCTAGGTGCCAGGAACTCATTCTAAGTGAGTTTATAACCTTTACTCATAATATTTCCCTAACAGAATGTATTTGGGCCAAGTATGGTCCCAGATTTGGACAGAGCATGGATATTAGAAGGGGTTTTGTCTTCTTGCCATGGCTGCATGTGTATCATTGATGGTTTCAAGTAAGCCGATAACCTTCAGTATTCAAATGTCATTAATTCACTTAACAGTCATTTCATTATGCCACACACATACCTGTGTTCAGCCCTAGGACTACAACTTTGGTGCAAAAAAAAATTGAACAGGCCTGAGACCCCCAAAAATATAATTTTAATAATATATCATTACGTTAAAAATTGTTCTATAGATTGTTATATCATTATGTTGTAGATTTAATGATATTTCATTATGTTATAGAACTTATTAACTATCAGTCATATTTAAAGGAAAGCTGTATCCACCCTCCAACCAAACCATACCTTTTTTCGGTGTTTTTCAGTTTATTCACTTACACAAGGGGGTCACAAAGAGCTTTGCATACCCAACACATTCCAGGTGCCACATTGCTTGAAGACTTTAACCTATAAATACACCTGTTATGTTTCATTTTCATGTCTCCTTATATGACTCCAATCCACTTACGCATCCATCCTACATCTGGCAGACAAAGGCATTTCTCTCTTCACAAGAATGATCAGCAAAGCCACCATCGAAACGGTTTGTTAATGTTACTGCCACACAGTTTTCTCCCTTGGTGTCATCAGGCTCAAAAATATTGAAATACTCAATACTTGTGAGTGGAGAGCAGTCACTGAAATACTCGTAGCTAAGAGAAAGAAACACATGAAACACTGTTTCCATTGTGCCAAGAACAGTTCTACCTGCCCTCGTCATGGAGATCATGAATGCCGACCCAGAAATTGGCCACATTGCTGACAGAAAGAAAAAGCGAGGACATTGAGAGTAGGAAAAGTTCTATGATATATGAATCTCACTAATTTGAACCAAAGTCAACAATGAGGCGTATTTCTGCTCGTGTTCTTGGCTCTGCCAGTATTGCTCCTTCTGCTTTGCAATACTCAATGGCTTCTGCCCAGTCAGCTTCACTAAAAACAGGCATGTAGGAGTGAGTGAGTCCATGTCCTGTTATCCATTCTGCATTAAATCCGGGAAAAGCAAATGTGATCATTTGAAAGAACAATAAGCTTCAAAAGTCCTGTGCCAGTTTGCACGGTCACATGACTTTACATGTTAGCCATAAGGACTTCATGTCAAAGTTGACTTACCTTCAGCAGTAGCACAAACCCCTAGAAGGACAGTTGTAAGGGCAACAAGAGCAGCCATGACAGAGTACAAGCTCCCCAGGGGTAGAAGTGCAAGTAGATGTTGCATAAAGATATTCAGTCTCTTTTATAGCCATCAAGTTTTTACATGATACAGCTGTATCTGGTTCATGTGTCACAACTTTTAGCAGGGAGGGACATGGCTATTTGTGTACTTCTGCATCATCACTTGCTGGAGTTGAAAAAAGTTGAAAGAAACACATTAAAAAAATTTGCAGTGCCCTAATAAATTTCCAACAATTACGGTACCACAAAGTAGCTGAACTTCAATTTTTTTACTGGGGTTTGCTACCCTACTGAAGACTGTCAGTTCAGTATTTACTGTGAAAAACCTATTTTTCTTGCATCACTCATTTCATTTTTTGTCATCTGTTCGAAATGTTGTCCTGCTGCAACATCACTGTTTCAGTATTTATCATGGAACTTTGGTACCTTGTCATGTTCACGACCTGCAAGGTGAAGCATGAGAAGTGAACAAGTGTTAACCCTTCAGGTGTGTACCTTGATTTTGGGTGACATGGCCAAATACGGGTGTCATACCATATATATCATACTGGCCACGACATCCTGCCAGGGATTGCCATGGTGCCGCGAAAACTTTTCTTGCTCCAGACTACATACCATAGAGTATAGTCTCATCTGCTATTTCTACAGTCAAAATCAGAGCCCAAAGATCAAAAACTGAAGAAGTGAGTGACAATTCAGTGCTTCAGGCATGAAGACTTGGCCATGTCACTGTCGTCTG
>JAAUXU010139763.1_pt1 | contig 31284 bp, 24 predicted proteins | sample 7278151 | NCBI WGS metagenome assembly JAAUXU01 (sample SAMN14350113, study PRJNA611818) | marine sediment metagenome | isolation source: surface marine sediment (1.8m) | place: French Polynesia: Moorea | collected 2018-08 | reverse complement strand
TCAATGCATTTGGGCATAGATAAAACTTTTTTTTTCATTTTCATTTGACTACAGTCTTCATATGATATGCAGTTACAAATTTTGGACACCAGCAGGGAATCCCAATTTTCGGCCTAGCCTGGTACATATAGCATAGGAGTTTTTGTTCTGCAGGTAAATGTGTGAAATACTTGCCAAAAGATATCTGTATTTGGGGTGCTGCCTCGTGTCTTTCCTCCTGGAGATGCAATTCGGTTGGTTCTGGACTTTGTTCAGGAATACTTGTATGTCTGTCTAAATGTTCAAACAAAACTGTAGCATTAACTACGGGCTCAATAACTACGACAGAAGATATTTTCATTGTCGAGCTGAATAAGAATGTACCCACCTCCGAACTTGGACGCGTCCATTTTGTTCTTCAACCTGTTTGCCCTACTCTGCATGGCCGTTGTTGCTCTAGCACCCTCGCTTATGTGTTGCATATCCAGACTATGTGACTTTTCCGAACTGGCCGAATGCTTCCGCGACCTCGAAATCCTCCTGTCGGCTCGAACTGCGTCTTGGCCGGTGTCGTCAGCGGACGACGACATGGAGAAGCTCTTGGCCGCCCCGGACTCGCTTTCCCCTGCTTGGGCAGCTTTTGGAAGTGGCTTCAGGCGGGCCGCAGTGTCTGCCAGCAACGCAGCGTTGAGTTGAGCCAATTCTTCCGCAGAAGCTCCTCTGGGACGAGAGATCTTTCTCATCGGCGATGTCTTGTTCTCGTCCCCTCCTTTGTCCCCAAACTCTGCCATCAGATGCGCGGACATCTTGACTATGGCTGCTTGCTCTTCCTCAGTGGCTCCTTGGGCCTTGGCCAGCAAAATCACTGATTCGATGCTGCCGCCACTTGATAGAGCAGAAGCGGCTACAGCCAACACATCGGCAGAATCCTTCTCTTTCAGGCAATTGACTTTTGTACTCGATGAATTGGATGCCCGCTGTACTTCTGCCATTTTCGCTGCAGCCTTGACGGCCTCCAACTCTTCGGCCTTTGCACCCTTTTCCTTTGCCAACTGGATCGCTTGTTCGGTGCTCGCACCTTTGAGCAACGCCGCAGCTACAATTTCTACCGCTGAAGCGCCTTTGCAGTCTCTCTTGAGCATTTGTAGTGCTGACGGGGAAAGTTCTCTGTCACTCCTTTCCAGTGGAGGAGCGTTGGCAACTGCAGCCTGAAGGAGAGCAGAGTCCGAAGTAGAGATTCCATGGGCCTTCAGCGATGAGCCTAAGCCAGGCACTGCTGCTAGTAACTTTGACTTGAGCAACGAACTTTGCTGTAGTTCTCTTCTGTCTTCTGCATTGAGGAGGTCAAGCAACTCATTGTCAGATGTAGCTTCGTTGCTGACTGCCGCCGCCAGAATCAGGTTGAGTTCGTCTGGTGTGGCTCCTTGAGCCTGGGCCAATACAACTACTTGCTTGACGCTGGCTCCTTTGGCCATAGCCTTGGCTGCGAGTTCCACTGCAGGCGCTCCAGCCAAGTCTTTGCTGAGGGTGGCCAGAACCGAATCTGAAACGCCGGTGCTTGCAGCACCAATCATGCCACCAATAACGTCCAGCTCTGCTTTTGAAGCTCCCTGCGCCTTGGCGAGACTGAGGATCTGAGCTGGACTGGCACCTTGAGCCTTAGCTGCCAGGGCCAACTCAGTGGGAGTGGAGGAACCTTTCATCACAGCGAGAGGAATGTTAATGGACTTGGTAGAAAATGCATGGTCTCTTAAGCCAGGCAAATCTGAAATGTGCTTTTGAATTTGCGCCAAGGTCCTCAGTTCAATGCCTTCGGCCTTATGTCCATTTCTCAGAGCAGAAGCGTTGGCGAAGCTTCTTTCTTTCGTGGCAGCCTCTTGGAGTAAATGCAATTCTTGACCACTGACGCCACCACAATCTTGAGCGAGTTGAGCAACTTGTGACAGAGTTGCGCCTCCAGCCAGTGCGGCCTTGACGATCTCGGAAGCTGAGGCATTCTTGATCCTCCCCTTCAAGTTCTGAAGAGCTTTCTCCGTCATACCTTTGGTCGACGCCGCTGACGCATTCGTGATCACCTCAATGAGCTCGAGCTCAGCTTTCGAAACACCAGGCCCGTTAGATATATTGGCAAGCTGTGACAGGCTGGCACCTTGGGCCAGCGCAGCTGCGGCAATCTCGATTGCCGACGCGTTTGGAGGCATCTGACTCTTCAGCTCTTGAACAGCGTGATCTGTAAGTCCAAGCGGTTCCATGCCGGCAGCGACTGCTGCAATCATCTCCAACTCTTGAGCAGAGGCTCCTTGCTGTGACGCAATCTTTGCGGCCTGTTGTGGTGTCGCTCCCTGCGCCAGAGCTGCGGCAGCGATGTCCACGGGCGAGGATTGCGACATTTCTTGCGCTAGTTGCCTCAAGGCTTTCTCCGACACGGTCTTGTTGCCCTTGCCAGATGAAGTCTTGGCCACAGCCTCGATCAGCTTGAGCTCGTCGGCGGATGCACCCTGACTTTTCGCTGCTTTCAGTATGTCTTCTGTCTTGGCTCCTTGAACCAGAGATGCTGAGGCTCTTTGCAGCAATGACGCCGCCTGATCATGCATCTGCCCCCTTGAGAGCAGCGACGCTCCGTTTCCTGCATGTGTCATCTTCGCCATGGACTCAATCAGCTTGACTTCTTCTTCTGAAGCGCCCTCGGCCAGAGCCATTTCGGCCACTTGAGCAACACTGGCACCTTTGGCAAGTGCAGCAGAAGCCAACTCCAGAGCAGAAGCATCTGGCATTTGGCGCTTCATTTGACAAAGCTCGTTATGGGAGACGGCCTTGGACATACTTTGTCCTTTGATTGCGGCTTGAATGAGTTCGATGTGTTCTTCAGACGCTCCATAAGCTTGAGCCAGCTGTGCCACTTGTTCAGCGCTCGCTCCCTGAGCCAGAGCTGCTGTCACGACTTGTGAGGTCGAAGCTGCACCGGACACTTGAAACTGACCACTCTCCAGTCCTTCGGGCAGTTCGGAACTTATTATTCTAAGGGCAGCGTCTCTTCGGACTTGGTTTGCTTGCAATGACCCTTTTGGCACGCTGGATGCCTCGGTCGTCGTTTGAAGGATGAGCTGCACTTCTTCATCTGATGCACCCTGATCTATGGCCACCTGGACGGCTTGACTTGGGCTTGCACCTCTTGCCAGAGCTGCAGCTGCCACCTCAATCGGCGAGGCATCCGACATTTGCGACTGCAACGACTCCACTTCCGAACTGGACATTTCCCTGCGCGTACCGGGGCTGCTTTGCTGCAACATTGCAGCGGCATAAAGAGCCACTTCTTCTGCGGAACACCCCTGCTCCTTGGCCACCTGCACTGCTTGATCCAGACTCACTCCCTGCTTCATGGCAGCCGACACAATCGCACTAACTGATACGTCCTCTTGTGCGGCGTTGGCTTTGCTCATGTCCACGGCCGCGGTGATGGCCCTCATTTCATCGGCTGAGGCTCCCCGAGACTCTGCCAGCTTCATCACTTGCTCAGAGGTGGCTCCCAACGCCATCGCCGCAGCCGCTACCTCAGCCGCGGATGAGCCAGACATTTGCTGCTCAAGTTGAGACAGAGCAGTATCGCTGATCGTTGCCTTGCCAAATCCTCCAGGATCTAGCACAAGAAATTGACATTGTAAGCATTCTAGTCGCTCTCTGTGAATAAGAATGAAGAGATACAGTACACCAAAAAGACATTCGACAGACAGCTTCCTAGTGAAGAAAAGTTTGTTGTTTTTTTTTTAAAAAAATGATCCATAATATAGAAAATAAAAAAGACAGACTGTTGGAAGAAGGTTATTGACTAGTGAGTAAGGCGAAGATTGGACTAGTTCGAACAATTCTTCGGATTTCCCTTGTTCAGACAATTGCGATTTTACCTGTCAGAGACGCCAGATACTTCAAGGGGTATCCGGACAAATACCAGGTGAAATTACCAGGACAATTCGCTTGATAGCAATTGCACAATTCGGACAATTCTTGTATTGGAAATCGGAAATTTACTACATGAGGAACTCAAAAAATCGGACACTAAAATTTAAGTTCTGACATGCAATAAATAATAGTCAACTGTCCTGAAAACCGGCTTCGTGTCTTGTGTTTTTTTTCATCATGACAAACAACGTGTGAGTTTTGAAAGATTGAAAAAAGTGCTAGTTTGAACTCCTATCATTAGACTTAATTAGACTGGTTGGAATTGTTTGTTCATTCGTCGAATAACGGAATCTTTCATTCAAGATTTTCGTTCTCTTCGTTGTTCAAGATTTCTCAAAAATTTCTTTTCGACCTTACTCACTAGTAAGTTACAGACGTCATCGACTGTTCCCAAATTATCGGAGCGGATGGTCCTTTTTCTGCACGAGTAAAGTCATGAACAGGCAGAGTTGCCACTGAAGTCTTACGTCTGCTCCTTACTTCGTGTTGACGCGAAGGATGAAGAAAAACGAGCTGGTTTCCGACCAAATTATGGAGACGACATTTAACAGCAAACAACTTGTACGTGTGACTCACGTGACGCGGGAATAAATATTGCACTTCTAAGAGTGAATGACTCCTTTTTATGTCATTCTGTTACTCATCTAAGAATGTCATGGCACAAAGCGTCACTTCCATCTCGTCCAAGGTAATGTTTTCTTTGAGTTTCTATCATTCGTTTCGAAGAGATTTTCGTCCAATGTTGTGTTGGACACAAAAAAGTCTTTTTTTTGAAGTGGAAATCTCAAAGAAATATTGTTCTGGTGCTTCGAAATGAACCGTCAAAATGTCATCCAGAGAACGACGGCGACGGATCGACCAATGAGATCCGTCAATCTGGAGCCTGACATCATATTTCAGACCCAAACCGAGGGATTCCAACGCGCGCGTTTTGTCTCGTTCAGGTCACTCACTCATTGGTGGCCTTGAAAACTCAATGCAGAATTGTCAATTTTGCAATGATTCGTCTAGGGGGAAATTACCGGGCTCGTACGAGGAAGAGTGCGAAAACAAGACGTCAATGGACTTTAGAATTGACAATAGAATTCAATTCCTATACGAAAGCAAAGGGTTGCCAACATTTGCTGGCTTCACTGCCAGATTGGGTGATTGGCTGTATGTTAAAAAGTGACAAATTTGTGCGGCAAATAAAAGATGGAGGTAAACGTATCGCTGATCTTGTCGACTGCTATCCACGAGCGTTTAGCATCATTGGGGATTTTTCTGCAAAGGGTTCTCAGAGAGAGAAATATGCAGAGCTACAGTCTGGGAACTATGGGCTCCTTGTAGCAGCTGCACTCCTTCTTGACCTTGCTCATTGCCTACCTGCAAACGGCCTGGAAATTTGACGTTTTGCTTTCACAACATTCATCTGAATGGTCTGAGCACAGTCGAACTTTGTTGTAGTAACGTTTCCCGTCATCTCACTCCATGGAGATCCAACGAGGGGCCGGTTATTTTAAAATTTAAACATCCGGAAAGCAGTGCAATCGTGACTCTATGGAGAATCATCACCATAGCCAATTTTACTACATCCAAGTTCGACTGTTCTGTCCAAACTGCTCCGCATTCAAGGATACGACGCTAAATGCGTACTCTCGTGTGATCCCGGCGAAAGTTATTCGTTCAAGTACCACTACCTACGGCAACTACACATATTCTGAAGGAAAATGAGTTTGGAGCGGATGTGCTTGGTTATGATTAGCTTACATGAAGTGCGGAAAACAAGTGTGAGCAGAGCAAAAAAGCATGCAGGCTTTGGGGTCTTGAGGAAAGCGTTGTCTGTAGACATCTAAGTAACGTCGGTCAGCATGCAGCAAGGGAAGGAAATCAAACTCACTCAATGTCGGTTTCGTCAAGAGGTTCTTTCTCTGTGTCACTCAAGCAAATTTGCCTGTTCTCTTTCTCTTGCCCTTGCCTAACGTACCTAGGTTATCATCAGCTTCATTATCAAAGTCGTTCCCAGCATCTCCCATTGACTCGACCATAGCCTCTGCTTGTCTCCTCGCCTCCTCAGCTGACATATTCTGGTTCGAGGCTCTCAGCAATGCAGCCACAGCTTCCTTCTTGGATTCCCTCTGGCGTCGCCTCGGACGATCTTTCTCCTTCAGCATCTTCCCGGCGTTCTTGTCCAACTTGCCGACGTTCCTCTTGCGCAGAGTCTTCTCCTTCACCGGCTTCTTCACTCCGCCTTTCGGCAGCTTCATGACTAACTTTGGCAGAGAGATGTTGCCATCGTCAACTGGTCTCTCGTGGTCGTCGATCATGAAGTCCATGCCCTCGAAAGGAGATGGGGCTATGTCGGAGTTGAGGGAGGCCAGGAAGTTGACTGGTCCATCGTCGACAACAGTCTTGGTGGGCTCGTTGTCGTGGACATCGGTTGAGATGTTTCTCCGCAATCTCGCTCTGTTGCTCTCCTTGGCCTTGGCTTGCATTTGCGCTTGAATCAGTTGCTTGGCACCTTCCTCGCCCAGCTCATCAACTAGCTTCTGCGCTTGTAAGTCTGCCTCTTGGGCAGAGAGACCTTTCTGTGCTCCTTGTTGTTGCTGCTGTCTCAGCATTGCAGAAATAGCTTTCGTTGCCTCCACATGTCTGTCAGTGTCTGTCGAACTGACCTGACCGCTCCGCTGTTGTCCTTTATCCTTGCTGTCATCTCCTTTACCTGACCCGAGCTTGCCCACATTTTTCAAAGCCTTTGTGGTATCAGAGTCAGTGTCTGCACCAGGTGAGAGCTTGCAGATAAGCTTGGGCTGTTTGTCACTGTCTGTCCGGGAAGACCCGGAGAGGAGGAACAACTCTTTCAAGTACTCGAGGTCTTCAGCAGGAACGTCTGACAAGCCGGCAAGAAAGTCAATTGCCGCGTCGTCGTCTAAGCTATTGCTTGAACGCAGAGCGGCTGCTGCCTGTACCATTTTTTCTACCCCTTTCGCTCCAATTTGCTCAAGCACCTGCTCAACTTTTTTGGCAACATCTTCCGGTGGCAAATTTTGACCTACAGACGACAACTTTACGAGGTTGGACAGAGTGTTTGAAGCTTTCACAGCCGACAAAGATTTTTCCTCAACGACGTTCGCCTTGGAGAACTTTCCAGACATCTCTTGAGCCATTCCCGACGGTTTCGGCTTTCTGACAGTAGGTTTTACCGAAGATTCTTGCTTGACCTTCCTTGGAGCAACTTTACCCACCGTTCTCTTCCTCTCGGGCTGTTGCACCTCCTGTGGTTGTTGCTGCTGTTGCTTCCCGACCGATAATTTCATCACCAGCTTGGGTTTCGCCTCTTTCTTCTTTTTTGACGACGATTTCTCCCCTGAAGAAAGCTGAAGCAGATCGTCCAAGTAGTCCAAGTTGGAGCTGCTGTAGTCCATATCTCCCAGACCACCAGTGAAGTCTATGGCTTCGGCAAGATCAGGGGAAATCGTCCCCCCTTGGGACGCGTCTATCACAGTCTTATCGGGAGAAGATTCCATTTGTTCAACGTCCTCTGGCTCGTCGTCAGACTCATTCTCGTAGAAGTGATCACTGCTGCTATCAATGGAATCTTCTTCGTCGTCGTGGTCTCTCTCGCCGGCTGCGGCGTCGTCTGTAGCATCAGCACTTTTCGTACTACCGGCCTTAGCTCGAGACTTCTTTCTGGTTGGCCCCTTGAACAATTTTCGCTCTTCGTCCTCTTTCTTTTCCTTGACCAAACTAGGATCAATCTTTCTTGACGCTTTTTTGCGAGACTTTGTCTTTTCTCCGCCTTGTTGCTGCTTTCGATCCAGCTTAGTGCCAATTTTTCCGACCTTCTTCCTCTTCTCACTTGATTCCTCTTTAGGCTGTTGTCCAGCGCCTGGTTTGGCCAGTTTGAACACAAACTTTGGCATCTCATTCGCGCCACCTTCACTTGCGAAGCCGCCCAGCTCTTCCAGACCTTCCATGAGAGCCCGAGCGTCGAATCCCTGATCGTTGTCTGCGCTACTCATCATCTTCTCCAGCTCTGCCATGAATTCGGGATCGTCATCGTCTATTGAACTGTCAGCGTCTTCATGGTCACCGGGTCCTCTTGCCTCCCGAAGCTGCTGACGCTTTTTCTTTAGTGACATTGCCAGCGCCTCCTTGGGATCTGAAAATTGTGATTCCCCCTCATTGAAGTCAGCACCTTCCTTCGTGTCTAAGACTTTTTTCGGCATTTTTTGTATTCGTGTTCTGTAGTAGTTTCTCTAATGGTCTGGCACTGTGCAGTTTCTTGTTGTGAGGTCGCCCAGTCTGACGTGGCTGAACCATGGAGAAACACGAAATGGAAAGCTGACTTAACGGAAAGTTCATTGTGAATTCGGTGCCACGTATTCGCAGGAATACGTATGGCATAACGTAGTATAGGTGTTTACATGTGTACTGTACACCTGTCAGGATTAAAAATGCGTTATGTACATGCAGTCTTGGCAAAGGAACGTGCCCTATTGCGTTCTGCCTCATGACCGTTCAGTTTTTACATCGGTGTCTCCCTCTTGGAGAAAAGTACATTTGTACAGCTGGCTTTCTGCTACGGACACCGGTTGGTGGTCCTCTATAAAGGCTTGCAACTGGTACTGTGTAAATCAAGATTACGCGTAAGGCAATATGCTGAAAAGACATAGGTTGCCATCTTTGTCGCCGTGATTGGAGGGGGGAGGGACACGGTGCTCTTACCTATGAGCATGATCGGCCTTCCGTCGGGTCCCGCCAGTGCTTCACCTTCTACGCTCCTCAGGACTCCACTAGCATCTACGAAGCAGCCTGAAAGACAAAGGGAAGTGCGTACGAGGTGGAGTGGAGCACCAGGGTCTGCGTAGGCGGCTGGTGCTTGATGATTGGGAATTCCCGAGACTGAAAATCCCTGGAATTCCCGAGACTGGAAATCCCTGGAATTCCCGAGACTGGAAATCCCTGGAATTCCCGAGACTGGAAATCCCTGGAATTCCCGACCTTGACTCTTTGGATAGAATAAGAATCCCGGCATTCGGGGAAGTCATTGTTTGAAGGCACCTTTGGACACTTATACTGGTAGCTGTTTAAGACCTCGTGGAATTGGCTTTTCTCACCATCAGTTGACGCCTACACTTGGGGAGAGAGAACCAGCATTTCTTGTGAATGGATTTTTCATCACCAAAGTTCGTTCCTTATTCCTAAGCCGCTCCAAGAGTGACATCTCAAGAGGCATTTCAAACAAATAGCAGCGGTTGTAACTCGAAGTTTTGCGCTAATCAACATCTACCAAGGTATGGCTACAATATAGAATCTCGAAATGCCGGGAATTTCCTGGATTCTGAATTCTCCTGGGTTTAGAAACGTTACCACATTTGGTAACGACGTGTGGCCTGCATATGACTCAACGTTGGAATCACTGAACTGACCTTCCTCCAAGGACTGCTGTACTTCTGCATTAGGTGGAAGCATCTTTTTCAGCTGAGCGATGGCAGTAGCATCCAGTGGCTGAAGTCCCTCTGCAACAGGTGCTCGGCACTCTCAATACGTAGCTTTCACGACAGAAATGTGACTTGGCACAAACCTTGTTCTTCGTCACTGCTGCTGCTTTCCTCCAAGCTGTCGTCCTCATTCAAATCCTCCTCCAAGCTCTCTGCGGCGGCTCCTCCCCGATCCTTCCGGACCGTTTTCTTCTTCTTCTTTTTCCTGTCCACCACGATGGCGACGGACGACCTCTTGGTGGTCTCCGGGGTGAGGAAGGAGCCGCGACGAGACATGGTTGGACTAGAAGCACCTACCACCGACGTCGTGGATCCTTTTCTCTTGAGCAGTGCTTTGGCAAGGCCCTCATCTGGAAAGACTGTGTCATTTGCGCTGTACGTGTGTACATTAGCATCAGTGTCACGATTACGACTAGGCCATATTTGAGCACTGATGCAGGAATGAGCAGAGGATTGAAATGACAATGAGGATCACCTTGCATTCCGTCCTCCGTTTTCATCTTCTTCGTGGCTCCGGGGCCGTCAATGGAGGATCGCCTCGACGAATGCTCCGAGTCGCCGCCCTTTGATTTCATGAACTTGGCAAAGATTTCGTCAGCTGAAACATGCAGTGAGTATCACAGTCGTAGATTCCTCTGGAGGTCCCACTCTTCTGTACTGTGTGCCATGCACGACGTACGTGGGTACAGTATCACATATTAACTAAATGTAGCTTGTCCATATTGTATTTTCCCAGTTTTGAACGGTGATTTAAGCTGTGATCCACTATGGGACGTCAAAATTTTGACTGACGTACAAAAAACGTTCTGTCAATAAAGTTTCAATGCAGATCAGAGAGAGCTCCCCTTGCCTGTTTGGACCCTCTGGTTGGCACAGCCCTTAGCTCCGGTGAGCTCACTACATCACCCATCCAATCAGCCATTGTAAGTTGGGAAGCATCCCCTCGTAGCTACATATGAGTTACTACTGTACCTGTAAGTGTGTCTATTTCGTCCGGTTCTTCTTCTTTCTTTTCAGGTGGCGGTGGCGGCGGGTAAATCTCGTCCATTTTGGTCCTGATGTCGTCTGGAAACCACTGAAGCTCTTTTAGAAGTTGCTCCATCGCCGTCTTCATGAGATCCTCGTTTATGTCTGGGTGGTCTTGCTGCATGGCCTTCAAGGCCAGCAAGAATTCATCGGCTGAACGGAGATCAAGACTGAGCCCACAAGCAAAGCAAAGAAAAAAAATGCTCCTGACTGACGTGCTTACCCTCAAAGTTGATGGCAGCCTCTACGTTTGCCCGTCCAAGCATCTTGATGACTTCCAGGTCGGTCATCCGCTCGCCGAAGCTGTCCTTGAGCGCCCCGAACATGGTGGACATGACAATTTCGAGAGAGGCGTTGGTCTTCCTCAGAACGTCGCAGAGCGAGCGAGCGATCACAGATTCTCTCTCTCCTCGCGTCAGCAAAGAGTTGATATGGTTTGAAGCAACGTCTTCGAGAGAGCAGCGAACTTGGATAAGATTCCTTCACGGGAGAGAAGAGTTGCGAGACTTAAGACAGATTATACGCAAAGTGCATGCGCAGAGTTGCGAATAACATTGGCTTCCGATGCTAAATTCGTAGTCACTTTTAAGGATGCTGGAGAACCTGACTGAGATTAGTGAGATCTCGAGTCAAGCTTGACATTTTGACTGAAGAAAGTCATCGTGACGCTTGACTCAGAATTAAATTTCAGTCATTTGACTCAACTTGAGCAGAGTCATCTTTCTTCCTGTAACTCGCGGACATCAATAGTAGGAACGAACCCGTACAAGACCCAATAAAGAAAGCTGTGATCATGCTCATGATGCACTACAGGAGGTACTGGGCATTGCCTAGGTCAAACATACAATATAATGTTTAAGTTTACTCGCCCGCAATGTTGTAGTTACGGAGAGTGCGACCTCGACCTCGTATCGTCACGGGTTTTTTTACTCTTGAAACTCGACAATCCACTGACCAGTGCTAGATTTCTCAAGAAATGCCAGGAAACAGCCGAATGTGCTCGCTTTCTGTAATCAGAACTTCTTGAACCCGTCTGTTGGTGAAGTCGCACCCGGACAAAGAGGGGTCTGAGACATTCCTCTCGTCATGCGGATTCAAAATATATGTCTGGTCCCATTGGTCAATGTTGACGAGCGACAAAAATAACAGATTTTTGAATACTTTTAAATGTACACGTATATACACTGGGGGTCGTGTTATTCAGTACTTACGAAGAAGTCTTGGGTGACTTTAACTGTTGACATTAGTAGTTACAACCTTCAACAGTGAATCAACACCATTGTTTGTCACTTTGGGTCTCATTTCTGTACCGATACCTGATCTGAGTGCACAATTTCATGAGGACCCCATAGTTGATGTGTTTGCCCTCTCCATAGCTTGTGTTATTACTGGACAAACCTCACCTGTCAATGTGTTCAATCACCTCCTGCGGAACGTTTGCCTTGATGGTCATTTGATCATACAATCTGACCATAACGTCGACATCACTGGCTGAGAACTTTTGATCCGCCGAAGCTGCCAAAGCAGCGTCAGCCAAGCTGTGGAACAGCTCACTGCTTGGATTGCCGTCGCCTGTGCAGAGTCAGACATGAGTGAGCAGAGTCTCTTCTGTCCCGCCGAGAAGAAGTCACTCACCTAAAACTCTGGCTATCTCTACTGGAGGCACTCCACTCCCTGCGATCGCTCTCTGGGTGAGCAAGAGCTTGGCCGTGAATTGCGGGTCCGGATCTATGGAGGCGATGGCCCTCTGGGCCAACATGGCGTTGGCCAAGTCGGACTTGGTCAGGCCGGCAGCCTTGACTGCCCGCTGGAGGTTCAGACCAATGGATTCCGCCGAACTGGTGGAGGCGCCGCCTAGAAAGCACACAAAGTGTCCATGAGAAGTCTTGCAATTTTTTGCCCAGTCCTTCTTTCCTGGCCTTCAGTTCAGTTTCCAATTAGAAGTCGCCACAATGACCGTGGCCTTGACGTAATTACTGGAAAACAACACCAGTCTGTTCGTCCCCAATTCCGACTCAGTTGCTTTTCTTTTTGTTCTCCCTCTCAATTCTCGAAATCATCACGCTTGTTGTTACGGAACGAGCGAGCTTCAAGCGGATGGGATAGGAAACCTAGGTAGTCCGCGTGTGTTTTGCGCGGTCTTCGGGAAAGAAAGGCAAAAAAGGCATGACAAAAAGGCGGAGGGAACAACAAATTTCACGTAATGACCCCGAAAAAAAGTTTTTGTCTCCAGCCGCTTTCTCTTTATTTCGACATCTCCGCTCATCCATGCAAGTGAGAGGGGGGGGGGTTGCTTTATGCACCCGGATTTCTTAGCTTTCGCCGCTCACTCTTCATCTGGAGAATTTTGCAAGGCAGTTTTGCAGATCGTGTTCTGCTACTCGAGAGCTTCTCGCGGCTGCTCGTTAGACGACTCAATCCAGCTTGGCTGCCATAAAGTAGATGGCACATTTGAGCTCGTCCTGGCGTTTGTCGCATTATATGCGTCCATGCGCTTGGATAAATCGCAGTCATTTGTGTCTAGCATCTATGTCGCTCATCCAGACGCCATGAAGCCTTCCTGTCAGGACGAGTGAGAGCTCTCAGTCGTGTTGCGCGGCCGAGGTCAGGAGTTTGAAACCCTTTTTGCTCTGTGCTTTGGCCCACAGCGTAAGAGGGTTCGATGACATTTGCGGGTGCTTTTTCTCTCTCGCCTCCTTACGCAAACTTTTTGCCCCAGCTGTGTGTACTCTTATGCCAGCTGCTTTACCCAGAATGTCCTTCATTTGCTTGACCTCCTTCCACGTAGGCTCATTTTCATTCTCCAGGGCCTCAGCCACCCTGACGCAGGTGGTGACGTCATCCTTGCGCAGCCTCTCCTCGCCCAGGACAGAGTGCAGATCTTCGGCACTCTTGCACTTGGTGTTGGCGGGATCGCCTGAGAAAAGTGACAAGTCAAAGATGGGGAACAACTATAGCACAGGGGCGACCATGATTACCTTGTGAAAGACCTCATTCTTCGTCGCAGCTACGTTGTCAAATTGGCAAGAACACATCAACATTGTAGGAAGAGTGAAACAAAATGACAACTCAGGTACTTGGTACTCTAAAGTACCGGCTATTTTATTTTTGGTACATTGACCACTCAGTCTCGCCGATGGCTCAGAAGTGTTGTCTAGATTCTAGATTGCTTGGAAGTGTTGTCCCAAATGAGACCACCTCCGTACTGTATCGTATGTACTGGTCGCAGTCAGCGCTTACCAACGATGTTCCTAAAGACCTCCGCAACGTGCTCAGCTTTGGCGCCCCGGCGAGTAAGTTGACTCTGAACGATCATCAGCTTGGCCAGATTCTCCGGACGAAGCCCGACCGAGGAAATAATTCTTTGACATAGAACAATCTGGAAGGGAAATCAATTGGCCAAGCTTATACATACGACAAGGGCAACGTAAAGTGATGAATGGAGTGGAGGAGGTTGCAACGCATGATGGAGTAATAGGGGACGTTGGTAAAGAGACTTTTCAGCGAGCCAAGGCCAGGATTACACTCCTCAACGCTACAAAACAAGTACCGGGTGCGGCCGATAAAATGCGGCTTTTCCTCAATCATGAATTAACTTCAAATATTGGTGATACTTTGATTGAGCCATTCATTTGTATACAAACATCTATGCAACTGCAAAATTGCATAGAAAAATTTGGGTCTCAAACTTGGCTCTATTCAGTGGAAAAACAGACGAAAGCGTTGATCGCTCATTCGGTACTTCTTGCTTCAGTCTGCAAAAAAATTATACCGAAATTGCCGCTGGACCACCTCCCTGCGGTATTTTTTGTGGTACTTCCTGCAGTACTTTGTTTCATGACCCAAAGTTAACATGACCACCACGAGACAGGAGTCAATCGTTCCATCCTGGTACTGCCCCATGACCACTTACTTACCAGCACTGCAAATTGCGTCACTTTGGTGGTACTTCCAGCTGTACTTCTTGTACTTCCTCCCCCCCCACCCCCACCCGAATAACCGCGGTACAGCTGCTGTAGCACCAAAGTACCGGCAAGTACTGCAATGTTCTGCCCTTCGACATGTCTGTCTGGTGTTTTCGCACGATTCCGCTTCCAGAAACTGCACTGAGTGCCGATTAGAGTCCTCGGGTACTCTGATCGCGTACCAAATAGAGTACCCGGAGTACTCTATTCAGCACGGTACGGCACGATCACTTCTTCTCTGGCAGCTCCACAAGATGTGGTGCTACGAACAGCTTCTCCATATGCTGAAGCACAATCGTGCGACGACTTCCTCATCTCAAGAAGGTCACAGTTAGAATCTCCGGATTCTTAATTTCACGCCTGAACTGCGAATACTGAGACAGAAATTGGGAAAATGCAATATGAAAGAAGTGACTCGCTTTGCTCAAGGAAATGGAGAGAAATCGTTGTTCAAAGTGGCCGGACAGAGAGCGGAAGACTTTTACTGACTGTAAAGTTAATTTATAAGAGCGGAGACAAAATTGGGCCATAAGGGATTTGGCCGTATTTGTAAACAACGGATTGTGGAAGGACAGAGAGAGAGAAAGGGATAAAAAGGTGGAGCGGAGCTTCCTCCTCGCTAAAAGAAAACCTTGTTTGCATTTTTGTATGTCTAAGATTTACCCAGAGAAGACAGATTCGCCTTTTTTTGCAGCAGCGACACTTTTTAGCTGTATGCAGACGCTGAAGACTGAGTAGAAGTGTGTCAGCGGAAAGTACAATTTTTCTTCCCATGAACAAGCTGGAGATGTTAGATTACGTCCAATATGCGTGGGTGCGCGCGTATATCGCATGCGTATCACTTCCAAGGCCAGGACATGTATACGCATTCCTCGGGATTTAGAAGCGATTAGTTTTCTCCCCCAGAAAGAAGAAACTTTCGACTGAGGCGGACTTCTCACATGTTGTTCGTTACATGGATTCAGTTCAGCTGCCCTCAGCCAAGGTTTGGTGCATTCCTCCGATACAATCGCACACGTGTGCGAAAGTCTGTTTGTTTGTCTGTCCTGGTCACGGACGGACCTGGCGAGAAAAACGCCACAAAAGGGCCGCGCTCAATGAGCCGTCCGTAACGAGGAAAGCGTTTTTCACTCTTTGGACGTCTTCTTGTCTTTATTTCCCTGAGGCAGCCATTTCGTCCCCCCCTCCCTTGTCGTGAACGTGCCGAAGACTTTATTCGACTGTTAAGAGAAATGTGATGTGGTCAGCTTTTGCGTGCTGGCGCCAAGGGTCATTACTCGTCACTTGAGACTCTATAGAGAGCTCATTCAAGCTCTCAACTCTTTTGTTGGCTATAAACGACCTCCATGAGTAAAAGGAAATCCCAACAACAAAAAAGCCCCAAAATGCCTAAGATTGCATGGTCATAGTCGAGAGTCTATTTTCTCACTGCTTCCAACATTGTCTATGCTGCATATATATGGCTTTCCATGTAGTGAACAACCCCTATTGTGTTGAAGGGGTTTTCGCACACACAAATGCAGTGAACAGTTTAAAAATGACTCCTGATGACTCTGGTGAGTCATCTGTATAGGTAGATTTTCCTTGGCCCTTTTCTCTCCTGCCCATTGCATAATAATTATCATAATTGTAATTCTAACTGTAACCCAGCACTTGCAGTTTCTCTGTGTGCCCTCATTAGCCAATTGGGCAACCAGTTAAACAGACCTAATTGTCTGACATGTGCAATATTTCAAGCCCTGCACTTTCTCACTACCTCCGCAACATTAAGAATGTTGACTCTCGACACTTAACAAAAGTGCCCTGACATTGAACTCTGACGCGTCCAACACATCGAGAGTCGACTGCATTCGGATCTACCGTATTGCACTTGCGGTATCCAAGCTATGCCCCAGGCAACTGATGCGTACGTCCTTCAAGCCCAATCAGTCGTCGTCGTAGGAGGGGGGGGCAAGGGGAATGCATCCACCCTAAAATAAGTCAGCATTCGCGGGTAAATTGCATGAAGCGAAGCTCAAGTGCAACATTGCGTCACTCGTTCGCAGGCTCGAGCACTCTCTTAATTTTTGTTGTTTCCTCCCTCCCCCGTCTCTATCCGGTCCAAGGAGAAGAACATTCTTGGGAGGCCTCGTAATTTCTGCGTCTCTTCGATTCCGGCATCCTAAAAATGTGTTTCGGTCGAGAGAGAAACCCAGATTAAAATGTAAAAACAGTGATGGGGAAGGCGGGCTCGGTTCAAATTGGCCTTGGCCTTCAAGGCTGCCATCGATTTGGCCCGAGGAAGCCTTGATGATGCAGCCACCAAAGTGTCAATTAATAAAATGTCTGCGTGAAAGATGAGACAGATCGCAGCAAGAATTCAGCCCTTTGAGAAGAATGATTACTTCTCTTTCAAGTCAAGACTTTTACTCTTCCAAGGGCAATGAACAAAAAAACAAAACGAGGGGGAAAAAGTGGGCAGCGACAGACATCTTTTTACTCGAGCAGAGTAGAACAAATTTCCGAAATGGAAAACTGTGCGTAGCGCTGAAGATGCCGAAGAGACTTGAAGTTTTTTCCTCGACGCTTTCGTGGTTTTTTTTCTTGTGCCATTGATGTTGCTGCTTCCTCCTTAGTCAGACAGGGTACTTTAGAGAGTACAGTCGAACCTCGATTTGCGGAAAGTCGACTTGACAGAACTGCGGTCTTTGCAGGACGCAATCAAGGTCTTTAGGGCATGCAGAGGCTGTTTCACAGCTGCTTGATAATGAACACAGACCAAGTGCCTGGCTAAAGAAAAAAAAAATTGCAGGTCACACTCACTTTGATCACCACCCCCTTGCTGCTGATCTTGGTGACGTCAAACATGGGCTGATTTTAAAAGTTGCATCCCCCAAAAGGAGACACATTTGACTGCAAAGCTTGGCAGATTTGAGTTTTCCTCTCCCCTTTCGGACTTTCCAAAGACTTTCCAAAGTCGAGTGATTCCACCAGAATGAGGAAACGGAGTCTTTCCGAAGCAAAACTTTCCAAAATGGACATTCGTCTACCTGTAACAGTCGTGTCAGCGAGCGTCGTTCTCTCTCTCTCTCTCTTTCTGCCTATGTTGCCAAGTTGTGCAACTGAAGGTAATCCTATATGAGGTAGAGTGACTGTGCGAAAAAATCCCCTGGGAGGTACGCAAAAAAAATAGGACAAGGGACGTGACGGGGATGAAAAACAGACTAGCAGTCGAGGGTCAAGCGGCGGAGGCAGCACGTCTTTTTTGACTCACACGATAAGTGCTGTGCGCACGGCCCCGCGCACACAGAACTGCTACTAATAAGTTATATGCAGACATCATAGGAGTATCAATCATGTCACATGATAAGAGAGGAAGGAAGTGCTTTCCACTTTACATCTCTCCTTATATGTGCGCACTTTGGAATGCAAAAAAAAAACTCACGGACTTCTCGATCCAGGAGGAGGATGAGTTACTTCTATGAAAATCGTCCTTACTTTTGCAAAATCCTTTGGCGAGACCCCCGCCTGCTTGAGAGCGCTGTTCGTCTGCTTGCTCACCAGATTCAGATCAAGTAGGTTGGAACCTAGGAGGAGGAAGCGAACAATGAACACGTTGAGGCGCCCTTTGCTCTGGGTTCCCACCTGCGTCCTCTTTGCCAAATGCTTTCATCACGGCTTTGGTCTTGGCCAGGATCTCCTCTTCTCCGAGGCCGCTCTTGCTCAACTCGTCCTTCATACAGCGCATCACCTGGAGAAGAAGAGTATTCACAATGTTTCATATGCATGCATGTAGACATATAGATGTATATCTGTTGGGCCTTGCTTCAGGGGCCCTATGGGCCTTGTTCCCCTGCACGGATCGTGCTGATTTTGAGGAGGGCTTGTGGAAAGCTTGTACATTCATGCCAGGAAAGTTTGGTGTTGACTAGCGCCAGGATAAGCGCTCGATGGGAAGGGTTGTACCTGATTTCGCGGGCTTTGCTAAATTGACAGGGACGCGGCGGAAGATCTGTAAAATCTGCCCACAACTGAGCAATGCAAGGACAAGTCTGAAGCCCTCAACAATATGAAATCCATGGTGGAAGATGTTGCTGCCGCGATCCCAGAAGATGCTGTCAGATCCACCGTGGATAACGAGTTAAATTATGCATTGAGGCCGAGGGTGGCCACTTTGAGCAACTGCTTAGGAAATCGGAGAAGCTTTAGTACTAACATCAGTGTACTCAAGGGCACTGAATGTTCACCAAGAGTCAGCTTGAGCCGTGCACTGTAACCTAGTCAATATGCCCGGTGAACAAGACCCACTAGACACGAGACACAGTGTAAACGTCTGCGTATTGTGACTCAACAGCCGCCAACAAACAAGCTTCATGCATCGACCTCGCATCCTGGTCTTTGGCACAGCCGAGAAGAAAAAGGTTTCGACCCAGACTGTACGTCAGACTCTGGGGACTGAAAGCTGTTATGCAACAGGAATGAATGCAAATATGTCGGTGAGAGCCAGGAATTCAGAGAACTCCCGCTACATAGACATGTCTTTGACACTTGACTGGCGTGACACTTAAGGCGCGTCCTGGAGACGAGCGGGTCCGCAGTACTCGTATGCGTGCTGCGGTGTGTGCAAGTACTCTAAAAAGGGTCCGGGACTGTTTGTTAACCAGTGGTCACACGTTGACCTCGGGGAATATGAAGAATTCAGGTATGTCCGTGAGCTCGTACACGGCAACAGCGACGACGACGACAACGACGAGGAGGCTGGGGCGAAGTTTAGCGAGGGACAGAAAAAAAGGGGTCCAAAAACGCTTTTTGTCAGTACCCGGGTAATAAGTAGAAAGAAGGTCAGGCCAGACAAGGCCTGCCTGCGCAGGCCTCAAGTGTCCGAGCAGGAGACAAAGTGAGAAATGACCCCTGTCACTTGCGGGGGAAAATGAAGAACCCCGTCACACCCCGCAATTTTTTCTTACTCGAAAGGGGGGATGCGAGTGAGTGATGTCTCTAACAACAGAGAGTGGAAAAGAAAAGTAGAGAAAAGCCAGATGAAAAGGGTTAACAACGACGTGTGTGTGTGTGTGTATGGGTGTGTGAGCGCGTGAGAGAGAGAGAGAGAGAGAGACGCAGACGTAGCTGGATCCACATGACATGAGAGGAATGTCTCTGTTTTCGTTGTTTTGCATTCCTCAGGCGTTTCTAGGACGATTGTACACATACTTCAGTACTTGTGCTTTACTATTCGCACCCGCACGTACGATTGGGATGTACGTACTACGCACGTTACAAGCACATCACACACAGGACTGTCAATTGCCTCGCCATCGCTGTGATGAAGATGGAAAAAACAAAGAGCATCACCTGCAGCTTAACTCATGTCGACTCTCCTTTTGGGTGAGATGCAGAGAGATCGCTCTCTGTCACGTAATATTTTTCCACTTCCCATTACACACGTCTGCTGCAATACCGGTATGTTGACGCCAGTATATTAGGATCATTTGCTTGGACAAGGAGAGGTCCTGGGCCCTCCCCAAAGTTGCCAACAAGACGAATTTTCTGGGCTGAGTTGCGAGACCGCCCGACAATTTATCTCTCTCGGGCTAGTGTCTCTCAGGAACCCTTGCCAATTTTTTTGCAGGAACTCCATAGGGTAGCGTCTACTGGCACATATGCAATATTGCCTCACCCAGCCGCACTTTTTCTTTCTTCTTGCATTCAGTGGCCGTGAAAAACGTACACGCTTTCTAGCCCATGAAAAGCTTTTCAAAACGTTATAAAATAACTACTGTGTACACTTAAGCTCGCCTGGGCGTGTGTGCACGTGGCTCTGTGGTGGGGAATGTCAAGCGTAAAGAGGGAAAATTGATCCCTAAGCAGTAGTTGGTACCAAGTGCTACTCCTTACTGCTGCTCAAATCACTGTATTCCAGTTATCTACATCGTCAGGCGACTTAAGACTTCGTTATTGACGTTATCATTGTGCCATCAGTCCAGCTGGTCATTTCTCTCTTTTGAGTAGTGTCCACAGGTAGCTATGAAATGCGAGAAGGTGTCACAATTTTTGGACGAGGCTTTTCCCACCTCTGCTGTCAAGCATGTGCTTTTTCCCCCCTTCAGCTTCACCAAGACTTGACATGAGGAAAGAAGTGAAAAGCTTACGGGAGAGATGAACGCTCTTAGTTGATACTGGGACATTTTTATCATGTTTTCACTCTTGCTTGGGTCATTTTTTTTTCTCTTTTCTTGCATTCGCACTCGCACGCACCAGCTGTTGAGGTGTGACTGTCCAAAGACTTGTTTTCTCTCAACTATTCAACTTACCTCTTCAGTCGTTGCTCCGGCATTGATCATGGAGGAGCTGCTCATCAGCGCTGCCATCATGTTCTGATCCACGGTCTCTCCCATCTCTGGAACCAGGAGTTGAGCAATGTTCTCACCGAGCTAGCGAGGGGCGAAAGATTATATGTAGGTCAGAGAGACATACGTATGTATGCACGCACACATATTCAATGTGCAGCTTGGATACATCCAGTGAAACATAGTCTAGTGGGGAGGATGGTCCTTTGGGCGTACCTGTGGATCCCCTCCGCTGTAAGTGGCTGCCAACAAAGCTGCCGCCGTGGCTGTGTCGATTGTCTGACCGTCCTTGCCGAAAATGGCCTTCATGAACTTTCCTCGACTCTGATCGGTCATCTTGTGAAAGCCTTTTTGCCGGCCTACAAATAAAAAAAAAAGCCTTTCCATGAACTTCTCCACAGCCTCCTGCACGTGCACTTTGCCCACCTGACAGCTTCCCGGCCGATCTCTTGGACTTGGAAGCCTTGCTCTGTCCTGGTCCAGCGAACATTGACTCAATTCCTGGGATGCCGGACCTCAAGAGATTCTTCAAGGCCTTCTTGGCCTCTTCCGACTTGGACTTCTCGTTCTTTCTCTCCTCGGCGTCCTGAAATGACCGGCGTTCAGTACCACGTGCGGTTACGTACGGTACGTGCATGGGCTGCATGAAGTGAGTTAGTGCTGACACTGATCGTCACGTACCGCATCTATCAACTTCATCATCATTTGGTCCAGCGCGCTGAAGACGGGTCCATCCTCGCTGAGGTCAAAGGTCACCTTCACCGTGTCCTCAGCAGGCACGAACCGATACAAGGGACCTTCGTTCTTGCCACTGGTGATGGCATTTTTGTTCTGGAAAGTCAAATTCCGTACATTGGAGTTCCGGTGAGAGGCCTCTTTTTGTGTCGCTCTGCATACCTGTCCTTTCTTCTTCTTCCTGCCCCGTCTTGTGACGGGACAAAAGACGATTTCCACCAAGAATGGACCCATCGTCCCCTTATACGAAGTAGATAGATCGACAGAACCTTCTCAGCCCTCAGGCGTTCTTATCTTTGGCGCCACTGGAGGTTTCAGTGAGTCTTGACTGAATACGACACTGACTGCTACTCTGGCGATCTGACCTTAAGGTCCAGGAAGCCAACGGACTGCAAAAGCCATAGTAATAATTACACGTGCTGACAGTCTAGGCCCAAGGTAGCGTCAATATGCATGCACAGGAGTGATCTGATCCGAAGCAAGAAAACATCAGTATTTTTAACAAAGAGTACAAAAACGCGGCCTCCTCCACCGCGTACCCTGCGTACCCTGGAGGTGTTTGACTGGACAAGATCACTCATCCCCTTCAAGCCCCCACCCCCCACCCCCTGTGGTGGAGCAAAGCCTCCTTGGCCTTATGCGCTACTCCTGGTACTGACTGTCCAATCAGCCAGGATCCTGTTTAGTGACAATGATGAAATACCTTACGCGCTAGCTACTTTTCTTTCTCGATCCGGGATTTTCTTTCGTTGATGTTCTGCGCAAGACTGAGAAAGGCCGAAGTCAGGCCTATCTTGTACAGTTGTAGCGAGTGACCCCGAGTGAGAGAGAACTCGCACACGCCTCCTACACGAGTTGTGGGGAGGAGGGGGGAGATGATGATGACGACGACGACAACGACGACGACGACGGCGAAGACGACGAAGAAGCAGAAGAAAGAAAATGAGCTCTTCAAGCTTATGAACGCTTTCTCAAAGCGAGCCACGGCCGTGATCATGCGGTACAGCTAGCAGAAATCCAGTTCTCCATCCCTGAAGAATCTCGCGTCCCTAACGTGTCTCACGTCTCTGGTTTCCTTTTTTTGTCTCATTCGGTCCTTTTCCCATTTACGTTACGTGGTATTTTTTCACTCTCTAACAAATAAAAGATAAAAATCTCATTTGGCGAGACAAGAACAAAGAAATGATGCCCATTTTTCTTTGGTGTCGGTCAAGCATCGGGAGAACCCTTTTTTGCGGGGATCTTTCTTTTTTGGGAAGAGGTTTCGAAATGACATCCAGAGGACGGATACTTCACACACGCACCTGTCAATGATCAAGATGGAGCGTTTTCTTCCCTCATCGTGTAAAGATACAGCTTTGGCAATTTTCTCCTGCCTCAATCATAAAGGCACAATGGTGGTGCATGAATTATTTCCCTTTGTCTATGCGTCGTAAGCTCCACACGAATAGAAATGGCGAGAAGACAAGATTTGCACATAATTTCGCAACAAAGTCTCATTCATTTCCCCACCCTGGGGCGCATGTGCAAAATGAGAAAGAAAGACAGCAAAAAGGGCCTTTGTCTGTCCGTCAGTCAGTCCATCGGTCCGGCACATTTTGCAACATCACATTGGAGTAGGCGAAAATCGCTGCCCCCCTGTTAATACCACATGCTTTGGTTTCTCGTTAGCAGATTTTGATGGATGGCTGCACATTCGTGATATGCTCAGCATTCCGCGCGTACTCGTGCGTCCACATGCTGGACGTGCACACTGCTTAGAACTACGGTATCGCGGCAACCTTGAGGAAGTTCGAAGAGACGCTTGCTCGCATCCCAGCAGTTAGCGGGCTCACCCCCCCCCTTGTTTTCGTCGCCCCGATCTGTCTCTCATCCACTGGCCCGCCGATGCCCCCGGAGAGGAAGTCGACCCTGCTGTTCATTGAGAGCCACGCCAGACAGAGCATAACGACACGCCCGCCTCCTCGTGCAAGCAGACAAGACGCTTTTGCTTCGTGGCCTTGAAAGAGGAATTTCCTCCCAGGTGAAACTGTCCAGTTCAGGTGCATATGAGCGGGCGCTGCTGCAGCTTCGAGGCTGTCCAGGCCATATCTTAGCCCGAAGAAATCACCGAAAAGACCGGTTATCGTCAGGCAGGACTCTGGAGAAAAAAAGTATAAATGGGCGAATGCAGCGGGTGCCAGCGGGACGATGACGCGAGGGATGCATTGCGCATAGGGCCTTATTAGGCCTTATTATAGTAACACGTGATGATGAAATTACGCATCATATGTCAACATTAAGCCGTGCGAGCGTGACCAAGAAATAAAAGAGATCCCCACTTAAGCCACTGCGGTGTGTTCACGCCCTCTGACGCACATGAGTGGCCTGAAAAAGTCCTTCGACATGAGCTTGCACCGTGAGCGCACCCGTAACAATGCGTACCGTACATGTCGGACGCTGGGCAAACTATCCCTGAGGCCCATATTGTCAGTCTTGGGCCACCCAGACCTTCCGTCCAATTAAAGCACTTTCATTGAGAGGCAATTTCTTGGAACGAGGTAGGATCAATGACGCAACCTTCCTCAAACATTTTTTAAGGATTCGTTTCATCAATAAACGTCTGCGTATCATTTTTTTTACTCCACTCTTGCCAATGCCAAGGAACGCCAGCGCTCACGCGATCAAGACCAGGGATCCCTCCAGCATCATCGCCCAAGGCAAGATCAAAGTCAAAGTCAAAGTCTTCTTCTTCATCTTCCTGAGCTCGCCATTGGCGGGATTTCTAATCTCATGGCTGCATCGTCGCCTCCAAGGAAATCCCCGAGCTGAAGTCATCGCCAAATCTGTGGAGAAAAGACAGAAAAGATCACACCTATGAGGAATGCGATCAGGCTGGTGATTCCCAAATCAGATCACGTCGGTGATTTTGATTGAAAAGGCGAAAAAGGAATCTTTCACACGTGTTGAGCTGCATTTGAGGTCGAAAGAAAGTTTGCATACGTCGAATAAGCTTCTCTTGCGACGCCACAACTGGAACAGTTGTGCCAAAACCGGTGCCAAGGCGTAAACGACAATGAATAAAGCTTGTTCTCCCTCTTGTTGGCCTCCACCGTGGATGCCCTGCGGACAGGACAGGGTGTCCAACAATTCCTGACGAACATAGTTCATTTTGAGGAGTAATGGAATGGGAGTCTAGAATTTAAGTGGACTGAAACAGAAATAACATAGACACTGTGACGGGAAAGCATCATAGGGGATGCACTTGAAAAAAATTATTGTAGGCTGTAGAAGGGCCTAAAGTTAGCTGGTCTTTTTCGAGAAAAATTTACTCAGCAATGTTATTTTGAAGTTTCAATTTTTTTAACGTCTGTCTCAATTGACTGTCAGAGAGCTTTCAAATGAGATATTGAACGCTATTCCCGCCCAAGGCGTAGCAGAGTTACAAGGTGAAATATGGTGGTAAGGAATTCTTCTTGAACACCCTGTCTGTACTGGAAGACCATAAAGAGGAAGATTAAAGCATTAACTCTGCTTATCATTTGTCCAGGTTGCTTTTCCCAAACGGTACTACAAGGTGGGGCAAAAAACAATTTGTTTGGCCACGTACGTGGGCTTTGGCATCCCACTGAGGATAGATCCATTCTCTCGTTGAGGTCGCCGAGGGTTTTATTCTCGTCCAGTCATGTCGATTTCGCCTCAGCATTCCTTGCCAATGTCATGGTGGACTCACTCACCCACCCATATGACCCATATGCTTTGTTTGCCCATGACAAAACAGAGGATCAGAGGAGTGACGTCAGCCAGACTTCTTGGCTCGCTCAGGAGACGTTCGGACGGATTGGCCCTGAGAGAGATAAAAAAGACTCTTGCGAAACTGTCTTGGGGAACCTCTTGGGATGAAAAGCTTCATTTATGGGTCGTGGCCACGCCGGTTCATCATTGCAGCCCCCTTAATAATGAGCCAGTGTAGCTATTGAGACCGGTATTTGTGGCACAGGTCTGGAAAATGTGTCGGGGTTGACCTAGGACAAGTCTTCTTGTGCATTTCTTCGGCAAATTTGCGTGGAGAAAATGGCAAAAAAGTTATTTCCTTTTTGACTAAAACTGGCAAGCTAAGTGATATACATTAAACGCATTCTCTGCTCTCTAATTATTAGGCCATTAAGAATCTCCGAGTCATAAAAAGAGCCCGGGAAAATTGTGACCCATGCAAGAAAAAAAAAGATCCTCTACCAACAGTTTATCATTCAACTTTCACCAGAGTGAGAATGTGGATGACTGCGTACATTACTTTCTACTTGATTCGCGTTCTTCTTAGGTTAATTCAACACACACTCTTAACACAGTAGACTCCACCTGCAGTGACAGAGCCAGAACTGTCACTGCATAAGAGGTCCACTGCAGTAACTGTAAAAAATGTCCCAGCAAATCTGTCACCATGAGCGGAGTTTCGCTGTAAGCAGTCCGCTGTACAGGGTTGCTACCTACCAAGTTCCCAGGATTTCAATTGAAGCGGCTGACGACGACAGCGGGGACGACGCTGCTAACTGGCAACCCTTTCTCACTTATGAAGGCAAACATACCCGCTGTTCATATCCACCATGTCAAAGCTCCTCACGATCTCGGTGTCCAGCTTCTTCAGTGCGGGCAAAGTTACAAAGAAACAATTGTGTCGCGAACTTCAGGCGGCCGTATTAACGCATAATGCACTTTGTGCCTTAGCACCCTTTATAAAAAGTCTCCGAACTTGGATTCGGGGTTAATTCTGCAGCCTGGGGAACTTAGTGGCAACCCTTAACTAGAAAAACAGACAGAACAGATCTGTATGTTATAGAAAGCTTTAAAAAAACCTCCTGCGTACGCGCGCTCGCGAGCGTGCTGGCTGCGCACGCACGCACGCATGCATGCATGCATTTTCTACATACAGCGCCAAAGATTTGGCCAAGAAATGCGTCAATGGCCCAGCTACTCCTTTGACTGACAGCCGATTTATTTGCCCAGGTGTGCGTAGCAATCCAGGATTGCGTAACGATTTCCTGTTTGCATAAAACCAATGTTATTGTCTGATCCTCGTCGTCTCTCACGCCATCAGCCAGAACTGACACTGACGCATCAGGGGCGTCCAACACTTGGTAGTGCAGAACGGGGGTTCAAAAATTAAAAAAAATATGAAATCTGCACATGCTCGAGGTCTGTCCGTTCGGTGACACAAATGCAAAGTTGTGATCGCTGCAACTCGGAATTTTAGGTGAAGAATTTGATGAGGGTTTTATGCTTCATGAATACTTTATCGACTTTTTTTCAAGATTGTTCGAAGTCGTCACCACCTCTTACACTTTTCTCCTCGATTTTTTAACTTTATTGTAAATTCTTGCCCGTCCACTCCCCAGGAGACTGTTTAAACGTAGTCCTTCGGTTATTCTTCTAACATTTCGATGTCTCAGTGATTGCTGGGGCTTCCCTGGTCGTTCTAGCTCGTACGCACAGTATGTTCAAGGTAATTAACTTCCGTCGATTATTTGCAAGCAGCACCTCGATGAGTGAGACTTTGCTACTCGTTGTGACAGTTAATTTAGGCTATGAGAAACGTCGAGCACAAGGGAAGCTCGTCACTATTGCGTTGCCTCAGAACACTGCAAATAGCTGTTAGCCTACTTTTGCAACGTCTCCCTTAAACTGCTTCATCTGCGCATGCGCAAGCACCATGACTTTATCCTACGTGAAGAGATTTATGGACCTGCCATGAGGTCAAGAGATGTGGCCTTTTTTTCCCTTTCCTCTGGAATAAAACCTTTTCCATGACGTGGAGACCTAATAGGCAAAAAACCACAGATGCTTTCTGACAACGACAGGAGAAGATTGGGCAGTCCACAAGTTGATGGACGTACACAGACAGAGAAAATTACGACTGACTCTTTTAGGGGCTCGAAGACACCATTTCACTCCACTTCAGTGGCCCAGACAAACCAGGCGGGGCCTCCACGGTTCGAAATTGCTCGACTCAGGTCTCTCTCTATGCCACTGCTACCGAGCAGTGCCATAAATGAAGCTTAATAATGAGCCCCTCTCAGGCTCAAAGTGTAAAATCATTTGCGTTCCATGGCTTCAGTTGGTCGTTCAGCATTTACAGATTTGACTGATGAAGAACAAAGAATCCAGCGACTTGTGCATTCCCACCTGTGCATACATGCATGTACATACGTAGAATACTACGGAAGTGTGCACTATGCATTAGTAGTGAGGTGGGACGCGGTTGTACCTTCTGCGGTCTGGAGGTGGGTGCGGGCCGATTGTCTTCCGGGCCGGGCTCGGGCCTCATGGACGGAGCAATACGTACTGTGGGGAAGGGGAATCATTACAGGGTGCAGAGCAGAGAATCGAGGACACGTTTTTTTTCCTCCTACAAAGACATACGTGTGACCTCAAGAACAGTACGGAGGAGGCAATTGAGGTCAGTGCCACGGCTTCGAACACTGTCGTAGTTTGCTACGTCTCGAAGTGGCCGCCATTTGCCTCAATCATCTTCTCAAGCCACGGGGAAATGCAGTTTCCAAGGTGTCCTCGATTCGCTGCTGCACCCTGTAAGGACGATCGCAATTTGTGTCGAGTACTTAGTGACGGTTCTGAGCGATCTTCGGGGTCATGGCCGATTTTTACTCGATTTTGCCCAATCTTGAGTATCGCTCTCGTCTCGTAGCCATGAAGTGGCAACTGCTTATCTCGACTTCAAAAATTGTTCTCAACACAAAATCTACAATTTAATGCTTTGACAATGTAGAAGCCAGGTGACTTCTCCAGGGAGATGCGCTGATTCTGTCATCACTTACAGACATTTACACTTCGATGCGGTAGACAAGTGTGTTATACAATAAGCATACTTTAACGTCACTTGAAACACTGGGTCCCACCTCACTGTACACAGTAGTAGTTGAAAGCAGCCAATCGACCTCTCAAATATAGAAATGTAATTCTTGTTCTTGAAAGAACCTTCTTTGACAAAGTATTGCACGAAGCCACACAAGCACCTGCGCATCGCGCTGCAGTTGGCTTCATCCTTCATGTAGGAATTATCTGCAGAAACTCTCTCTCTCTCTCTAGAGGTACTTTCACTGCAGGGACGCACGAGTACTGCTTGTGCTTGGCCTGGCCCGAAAAGAAGGCAGAATAACTTTTTACTCATCGTTTTCGAGCAGTCGGGTTGGGACTCGGGCCGGGCCTGGGCCCGCGCCCATCTCCAGTCCGTCCGTTTGCATGTGTGCACGCAACCAGGAGACCTTTTTCTCCCCGATCCCTCTGCTTTGCCGGAGTGACAAAGCTCGTCTTCAGTTTATTTACAGGACGTGCAAGAGCTTTCGAGTGCGTGCTTGAGATTTGTCTCACCCATTTCCTGCGGCCGTTTCTTCATCAATTTTTGGCGTTCCATCACTGAAGAAAGTGTTTGACTTTGTGTAGTGGAAGCCATTTCAGCTCGAGTCATTTCAATCATCCTTTTTTCAGCTCAATTCAATCTTGTTTAGAAAAGAGCTGAATTCCCATGGCTAGAGAGAGTTTGATAAGTCTCGCGTAAACTGATGCTTTTATCGAAAAGTCACATATTTTTTGCACAATTGACAAGTTTCACATCTCTTGCCCCAAAATGTACAAAAGTGACAAATCTTGGCCCCAAAGTAATTCACTTCTTCCCATCTAAAGGCAGTCAGGAATTACTCGTCGCAAAGAGCATTTCCAAGGCCAGATGCAGTGGAAGACTGATATGAATCAACAGCAACGGGAATCATGATTAGAATGCTCAAGTCAAACAATCCTTAACTCAGATATGAGTCAAACTGTCAGCTCTACTTAGAAGACAATATTTTCTCCGCAGTTAGATTTGCCTCAGCTTATTTTGTGACATTTCTCAAGAAACGATGCAAATTTGCATTTTGTCGGCAAAAACACCAATGCAAAGAGGTCTGCCCTAGAGGTTCGGAATAGTCACACAAACTTTAAAACACTTGTTTCGCAGCCTGGTTGTTACCGTCTTAGACACGGTTGTCTTGGGGCTATATGAATCAAGAGTCCCGCCTTGAGTCACCCTGTGTTCCACTGTTCGTACGTGCCCTGACATGCGGGGAAGTTGAGTCGAAATCGCCCATCTTTGCGTAACATACGTCAGTCCGTCAAATAGGAGTGACCCTGAACAAGCTTATTTACACCCTCACGTACAGTGTGTGCGTACGCACGTTCGTACCCAGATGCTACAGACAGATCTTTCCGCTCTTTCTCTCCTCTCGCCGGAGCATCACGAATTGAGCCATTGTGGTTTCCCCTCTCCAGCCCGGTGTCGGCGGTGTCGGCGGTGTCGGCGGCGTCGACGGCGTCGACGGCGTCGGCGGCGTCAGCAGCGTCACTCTCTTATTACAGAGGGTCACGAACTCCTTGTCTTGGAGGAGAAATATGAGAAAAACTGGCGCTAAAGGTGAAAGATGAAAACAATCAGGTCTTTGCTGGCGGAGTAGGGGAGGGCTGGGCTCGAGCAGACGTTGATGGAGAGCTCGGCCCACGTCTAGCTATCGCTCGGAGGATTATTTATGGGCGTTGCTAAAGAATTCGCCGGGCGTTTGATAACGGAGCCTGCGGTAACAGGAAGGAACAGCTGGAAAGACTATCTTGCCTTCTTCGTCGCTGGCGTCTTCAACACAATGGACTCCGTGAGCTACGTGAAAGTAGACAAAAAAGGCCTTAATCTGACTTCCTAGGAGGCATCGTTCATTGAACGACTCACGTTTACCTAACGATTTTTCGAACGCCGTCCGCAGGTGAAAGAGGCGAGTTCAGGCCTTAGGCCTTAAATTGCGATCTGTTGTAACTTTCAAGGGCGATGAAATCTCGGGTTCGACCCTGTCAATTCACCGGTTCGCCGGGTCGGACTCAAGCAGATTCCTATGGCCACGATATATGATGTGAGCGATGACTTTGACCCAAGTGAAGTCGTTACACTTGATGACAGCAATCGGATCATGACTGTGACCTTGATGTCTTCAGTCGCCGTCCAAAGGGTTACCAAAGGCCAGAGAGATTTATTACAAGGAGGATGTCTCATTCCCACGCATCCATTAGGGAGGCGATCGCATCCTTCCTTCCTTCCTTCCCGGTGCTGTACTGTACGTACAGTGGAATCTCCATTTAAGGCGCTTCTGCGTCAGCGCAATGCATTCAGGAGTGAAGAGTCGGGTCCGCAGGGCCAAAAAGAGACGTCACATGGAGATTCGACTGCACGTGGAAGGTCTGAAAACGGCGTCTTGAATAAATGTGAGAAAAAACTCACCTTGGTCAATGATTCTTCTGCCTCCGCGCAATCTGGGAGAGGAGATTTGCAAGTGACAAAGTGGATCAATAAGCGACGACAAATGAATGAAGATGGAGCAGCCACAGGTGTGTGCGTGCCTCATGCACACACACACACACAGGTAGGCAATTTAGTAATTAGTCATTACTACGCGCAGCATTTGTCACATTTGTCTTGTTGCATTTACCGTTCTGGCGCAGCTTCTTCTAGGAGCACCTAAAAATCTGGCCTCTTCTCCAGGCTGAATGGACCGTACAGAACGTTGTATACGGGACAAGAGGGTCCAGACATCACTTTTGTCTCACACGGTACAACTGGGACTGTGAGGCACATATTTTTCGTTATGCATTTCCGCTCTTATGCTATTTATTTTCTTTCTTTTTTTTTGGGGGGGGGGGCGATAGATATGCCGGAGGGGGTTTATTCTACTGATCCGCGGGGCGGCGGCTGGCTAGTAGGAAGGTTGTGATTGTTTATGACAAGGGGGAGAAACTTGGTGTGCG
>JAAUXU010172489.1_pt1 | contig 31291 bp, 33 predicted proteins | sample 7278151 | NCBI WGS metagenome assembly JAAUXU01 (sample SAMN14350113, study PRJNA611818) | marine sediment metagenome | isolation source: surface marine sediment (1.8m) | place: French Polynesia: Moorea | collected 2018-08 | reverse complement strand
CTTTGCAGTAAAGGTCACAGGGGAGAACAATTAAGGATGGAGGGAAGCTTAAGCTACATGTGGGTCAGCATGGCTGGTCACAGCCTCTATTTAGTGAGGAAGGGATAAAAAAAGGGGAGAATTTGCAGCAAATCCTCAGCATTTATCCACTCAAGCTTGGAAGGGCAACTCCCTTCAGCTAGTAGTTGGATTGCCCAGCCATCCTTCAGGCCGACTTTCCTATCTCAACCTCGTTTCTCTCTGCACTGACTAGTTGAGTTGGGGGGAAACCATTCCCTTTCAGTTGCAGTTTGGTAAGTTATACTTTGCCGGTTCTGATTACTCTAACTCTTGTAAGATAATTTGTGTGTGTCCCCTCCAAGTAGAAGAATAAAGTATGCGTGTTAAACTAAGCCCTCTGTGTTGGTTTCAAGTCATTGAGTAGTCTTAAAAGAATTCCAGTCAGACCCTATTGGTCCTCCTAAACCTGGTCTGTGTCTCCATTTGGGACATAGTCACCACGGTTACAGGGTTTTTCTCTGTGCAAGTCTGGTCTCCCTAGTAAACAGGCCCTTTCTTGCAAAAAAGGTGAAATATTCGCGTAAAGTGACGCTAAGAATCGTACAGTCTCCACGCCCAAGTGGCACACAGAATTATGCTAAAAATGACCTCAAATAATGTACATTTCATATGATAGCCATCGGTACTTTCCATCAAGCTGACAGATGAAGACTGGAGAAATTGCCCAGCTCTCTGGCCACCTATAGGCCTAGCATATCCATGCAGGTGGAGTAGACGCACGTGGAGTCACTTCCATCGTAAGGAAACGATCTGAAGGATACACTTCCGACGCTTTTTTTCTTCACCAAGTTGCGTGCCTGACGGTAAAACTTCAATTTGACCTTTAGTTCAGCCTACGTAGACTCATCTAGACAGTACAGGCACAAAAAATCATCTGTCATTCGCGTCATTTCCCGGCATGCCAATTGTTAAGTACACAATACAGACATAATCATAAGGTGTGTTGTTTTTATTGACCACTCATGATTTATCTTCTTATATATGAAGCGCGAGGGCTGTATGAACGTGTTTCTGTCTGTCTGTCTGTCCGCGGTTGATTCACACCTTTACTAGCTTTTGCGCCGCCAATTTCCAGTTTTTGCTCGACTGACTTTCGCGGCTAAGTTTCGCGGCTGATTTCCCTTCATGCGGGGCTGATTTGCGCGGCTGATTGCCGCTTTTTAGATCCTGGCACGGAGTGCGTGATGAGCGCGGAGCACGTGCTGAGCGCGCGAGGGTTGCATGTGCGTCTGTCAGGCACGCACACATAGTTCGTTATATTTTTTCCTACTCAACGAAGTGGGTAGCGAGTAAGTGCCGGTATCAGACTGATTCACTTTTTTAAATCTCTTCCGACGTCTTAGACTTGTTGCAAGACTCTATTTGGAGACATTTTAGCCATATGGAACAAAAAATATTGAGTTTTTGGGCCCCCTCTTTACCTTCAAAGTTTTACGGACACAGTAAAGAAGGATGTTATGCTAGCATCTGAAATTTGACGTGGACCTGCTTAGGTACTTCCTAGATGCAAGACTGAGGAACTGTAGTCAAAATTACCTAAAAACAAAGTGTTCATAGCTTTGCCTCAGGGCCTTCCAAATGCAAGAGTTGGGGGCCAAAAAAGTGTGTGTGTGTGTGTGAAAATCATTTGACTCCATCTTCACCATGTGGCATAAGGTACAAAAGATGTACTCTGGCACATTCCAATTTTTTGACCTAGCCAAATATATGTAAAGCAAGAACTCTCCTATTCTGCTGCTTGTGAGCAACCAACTGGAGTCCTCGAAGAAGTGCATTTGCCAAAAAAGCTGCAGCCTGGGACGTCACATTGTACCTTTGGATCACTTAAATGAAATTAGACTTATGCTATTGAGCTCAACTGAATATGCAAAGGCGAACTGTGCATTCCTCACCCTGTCTGTTTGACCGTGTCCTGATTTGCTGCTTTCCTTCCACTGAAATACACATCTAGTCGACCACTGAGCTGATGGGACTACAGAGTTCCGTGTTGTGCAGGAAGAAGCTGTGGTTCCAGCTCAGGACCACAACCACTCTGGCTGTCAGTCTCGGATAGACTTGGTGCAGGAAGCCCTCCCGCCTCAAGGAAACTCTACTTCTGTCGAAATGAGCCATTTCTTTCCCTTTTTCGTGCCCCCTCCCCTTATCCTCATCTTCTATTCTCTTTATTTCTGTGACTGCACTGTCAGCTTGCCCCATTTCCATTGCCCTTTTTGCAAGCTGACTGGTGTAAAAAAGCAATTCTCTCTCAGGGATCTTTCTGGGAGTCAACATGTCAAATTTTCACTTGCCCCATGGAGGAACACGCATGGAAGCACTTTCATTGAAATCATGTCAAAAAGAACAGAAAATTATTTCTGCACTCATTGACAAATGTCACATCGGCTCTTTGCCTTGCAATCATCTTCGATGGCAGAAAATTTGAGGCTGTTGCTGTTGTGTAGCCAAACAGAAAATGCGCATGAGAACTCTTGGGTTTGGGGGTTGTCACCTGTTTTTTCTTACAAGTTCTGCCAGGGTCAGCAGCAGATGGCCCAGGTAGGTTTCCCTCCTGCTCCATTTCAGGGCCGCTCCTAGGCTTTCTGTTGTGTGCCGTACCTTTTCATCACTAGAAGGCTTCAGCGTGATTTGCATTGCGTAACAACCCCGTCCCAACCCTTCCTTTCAGGCTAACTAGTACCAGAATTGCATGTTGGTTACTAAAGAAGGTCAAAATTTCGGCTAGCAAGGTTAACTTTTTTATGAAGGCAAAGTTGATGAGACACACTCCATCCTCACTGACAGCAAAGGTTGCACAGAGCTCATCCCTTCAGGGCAAAAAAAAGGTATCACTTCACTCACAGGCGAGTGAAAAGTGTCGTTGGCATCATCAGCTGGGTTGAATACTTGGTGTCGGAGCCCAACTTTTACTCATCCACTCACAACTAAACATTCGCTCCATCCAGGTGAACTCACCATCTAGAACATTCGTCCTGCCTGTGGTTAAGTACATCAAAATGTCCTGGGAGAATACAGACACTGACAATTCTCTTATCAGGTCTCAAGCTACAGTTCAAACAGATCATTGAAGGACGTGCTATATTATCTCTTTTCCGTTGTCCTGCAGGTACTCAGTGATACTCGGGGATACTGGACCCGATAGCTCTACCCTGTAGCCTGGAATTTAGAACTTGATTTGTTCATCCTGGCATTTGCGCACCGTAGAAAGAGTGAATCCATGCACTTGCATCATGTACGCACACCAAAGTACTGTACGAGATAGGCCTTATCGGACGTCCTAAGTAAAATGTGCTTGCACAGTCGGCCCCGCTTAATGTGGCAGGCTTGGGACCACGCAAAACTGCTGCATTGAGCTATGTGCTTTATTGACCGATGAACCTGACAATTGCGGACTGTTCAAGCTTTGCACCAAGCCTTTCCACCAACCATTTTCAGCCTCTTTTTCAAAAGACACAAGCTTGTCATAGTTGAAATATCTCGAACAGAGGCTCCTTCGAATAACAGACAAAGCAGCTCTGACCTCCCTAACAGAGGGAGGTTCTTCCTCTTCTTCTTATTCGTCTCATTATTATTCTCCTTCTTCTTTCTTTTTTTTTCTGTTTGTCCTTGATGTCTCTCATTATGTCATCCTCAGTTAAATGCTCTCGGATAGGCAAATCATCCTTTTGAAAGTTCAGGTACTTCCTTAGCTCATCATGTTCAAAAATCTCTGGGAAAAGGTCATCTTCAGTGTCCTCCTCGTCCTTGTTTTGGAGAAAGAGGTGGCAGAAGAGTTCTCAAGGGAGTCCATGTTGCACAGGATTAAGGTTACAATTTGCTTTCTGTAGTGTTTTTTGCAGCAACCAATGATTCCCTGGTCAAGTGGCTGAATTTTTGAAGTCGTATTTAGTGGTAGGAAGGAAAGCTCAATGTTTGTCAGTGGAACATCACTTGGGTGAGCAGCACCATTCTCAAGGAGAACCAGAATATTTTCCCCCTTTTGCCTCATTTCTTTGTCCCAGTGTCTTGTCCAAGATTAAAGAGTTACCCGTCATCCATGCCTTTCCATTTGCGCGGTAGTCAACAGGGATTGCAGCATTTTTGAAGCAGCATGGTTTTTTTGACTTGCCAATCACTAAAGGTCTCCTCTTTTCTCCCACCATGCTGCATGCAAACTGTCACCCTCTCTTTTGACTTTTTCCCTCCTTTCTTTTTGTCTCATTCAAAGGTGTGGGTCGAGTTTGGAAGGGCACAGAAAAATAGGCCAGACTCATCCACATTCCAGATTTTGTTGGCAGGATGCTTCTGCTTCAGCTTGGGCCAAACTGCCTCAATCCCTATTTGTCCTAATCCTTCATCTGCATCTTGGCCCTCCCCATGGAGCCTTTTGTAGCATATGCCTGCTCTCGTCTTAAGCCTGCACAGCCAGCCTTCTGTTGCTATGAAGTCATCTTTCCCAAGTTTTTTTTGCAAGTTCCTCTGCTTTTTCTCTTAATAAAGGGCCACTCAAAGGGGCATTTTTCTCTCTTGCAGTCTTCATCCACGTGATCAGCGCAGTCTCAACATCCTCATCTTTCCCACTCCTGTGCCTTTTTCTCTTGCTTCCACCCACGACAAATTTCCTCTTCTATAATTTTCCTCTTCTATTTAGTGGGGTCTGTAGCATTGTCCTAGTGATTCCCAGTGCTCTGCTTGCACCTAACTTGTTTTGCCTCTTGTAACTCATTTAGCTCATGGTTGTCAGAAACGGCTCTTGTCATGCAACTTTCCTTTAGTGATAAGCTGCTGCATTATCCGATGTGCCTGCCAAATGAACTGAGGTATTTTAGGAGTAAAAATCCATTCCATGGCAAATCTGCTGTAGTATGTGAGGTGCCATTATAAGTGGTGCTGCATTAAGCGGTGCCGACTGTATAGCAAATTACCCCATACCAATATGTACCTCGACTATTTCTCCAATTGTGAGAGTTTCTTTTAGTGAGCTGAACTGTCCTTTGAAAATAAAAATGATTTTGCAACTGCAAATAATCGTCCTGCTCATCAGCTTGGCTCATGGTCAGCCGGACGAACCATTCCCCGGTGCCAATCAGCCCTGTTATGACACTGAGAACAACGATGTGCAGGGATTCTGCGAGCACACCGAGTGCTGTGCCTACGACTACTACATTTCAAACCTATGTCCCAGTTACCCTAACAGTGTAAAGTGCTGCTACTCAGTGAACTCTTGTTCAACTTCTGAGGGCTGCGACGCGGACGTGTGCTTGGACAGGGTCAAAGAGCTGGCTTGTGAGGTTAGGTCTCAGCTTCTTCATGCTCAAGTAGTCCATTGCCACTGATCTTACACATGCAGATATTGTCGATGTATGAGGAGGGTCGCATCTGGCTTAAGCCAGATCACTTTAACAGCCAGGGCAACAACCCTTACGACGGGGCAGCATCGCTCTCAAACATCAGGGACACCTGCTACGGCCGCATGGCGAAGAGGTATAGGTGGCACAACGCTAAAGAGAGCATTTCATTGCTAATAATGAGCTCTAACACCAGGTCCCATTATGGAGTGGCTCCCGGCGGCTGTGTATGCCTGCACAGCTCAATGTTGGAGACCATGCGCGACTATGCGGAACAGTTTTACTCCTCCCATGGATCACCAATCGAGGTCAATGCCATCGCTGGCTCGGAGCACAGTAGCAATTCCTGGCACTATCAGGGAAACACCATGGACGTATCTTGCACCACACCAGTCTACCACTGCGAAGAGTTGGAGGACTTCTGCAGGTTGGTGCCTTCTTACAGTGGCTAGAAAGCATTGATCACGATGCTGAATGCAACACACATTTAGAGCCCGCAATGCTATCGAGTTGTGCTACCCTGGTTCTTCATGCGGAGGCCACGAGACCTGGGTTCACTGCGCCATGCCCCTGGACTAAAGGTCGTAAAGGCAATGAAGATTTGTTCATTGTACCCTCAGTTTTGTATCATGCAAATATACTTGTCATTTATCAATATTTATTGCACATCCACTATGATGCCTTTATTTGTGTTGTTTGGTGTGTCTTTGACATTGCATTACTTCACCATTACTCTCATCTGTGTGTCATACACACAGAGGTGCAATGTCAAGATCGAAAATCTGGATGAACATCTTTAAAATGGGCCCACCTCCAGGCCCCGCCAGATGGATTCTCTTCAGCATTTTAGCTGTTGCCACAAATGAGATACGGCACGGGTTGGACCCCAGCTGAGTCCTTTTTGCCAACTTAGGCGGGATGCAAGAAGAAAAAACTTCTTTATCTCTGTGACTTTGATTTGCGTGTAAACCATATCAGTGATGACTGATGCGGGACATTTGTCTGACCTTCAGTTATGATTACGCGACATTTTCATTGCAAAACTTGTCATGGATTCCAATGTTGGTAGAGCAACTTCAAGTTACATCAGTTTTCCGTGGATGCCATAATCTGCCGGTTCATTTCAACGCTGTTATGCATTGAGTCAGACGATATAAGCACGTATGCATAATGTTTAACGGCTACGATTCGATTTAGTTTGATCAAGTTTTCGCCCTCGCCACGAACAAGTTGACAAATTCGAACGTCGACTGTCGCTACAACGTCCAGTTATTCATCTAACTCATTTGTGGCCAACGCCAGGTAAGGAGGAAAAAATATGATAAAACATATTTCGACAGCTACTGCAAGTGCATTTGTTCTGCTCATCCTATTTAAGCTTGTGCAAGTGTTAAGCATTGCAGTGCACACAAATGAGTACTTTTTCACGTCACTGAAATTACCCTAATTCACTTAATTTGGAGCTCTTTCGAACAATTCATTTGTGCAATAATAAGACCTGCGTAATGGCCATAATTGGCCTCAGTTAAACCCTACTACAGTAGACACCGCTTATTAGGTCACGCGTGAGATGTAGCATAATTTTGACTCTATATGAGGCTTAAAAATTATTAGTAAGATATAGTTATTAACAAGATACGAATAAGTCTTATCGCAGTTTTTAGTGTCACAGTTGACTTCCCAAAGAGACCATCAAGTGCTAATTGCTCAAGAGAGACAGAAATGACATCTGCCAACTTTCTTTGTTCAACCAAAGTCATCAAGTTTGCGAGGCGAATGCCACTGTACACAAAAGACCATTCGTTCGTGTGCTATAAAAGCCCGGAGCTTTGAGATCCACCTAAATGCACCCAGGATTCCCCCCCAGGGAGATCATGGGCCTGCAGGTGTTTGGCCAAGTTACTGCGCGGCGTCCTACGATGGCGCCGTGACTCTCCAACTTCAACTGTCTGGGGGAGGCCAACTTGGTCACCCCGCCCAGATTCTGTGTCCACGACTTTCTGCCAGCATCGCGGGGCCATCTCGGTTCAATTTTCAGCTCCAGTGAGACGACCCGGTCGGAACAAGGCCGGTCTAGGCCAAGCCCCCGAACTAGGCCCTGTCAGGACAGGCCGACCTACCCTTACCCTGAGCCGTCTGAGATAGAACATTGTGCTGATCCCTTAATAGCGAAAGTTTTTCATTTGCAATAATTTTTGCTGGAGAACGAAATGGAGGAATTTGCTGGTCAAGCCAATGCAAACGAAGACGGTGCCAAGAAGGGTTTTTTTTCTGGAGATCCCTCACATATTCTTTGCCATCCTGAGCTTGCACTCACGAGTGCAATGACTCCCACTTGTGCGACCTCCATAGGACTTACAAGGACGGGAATGACACCTGCAACAGCGTCCAACAAGAAAAGTGGCAGAAAAATTTCAAGATGCCACGAGAGACCCCAAGTATTGCCTCCTCTTACTGCCAAGTCCAAGTGATCCGATGCAGTCAACCCCTGGCTGCTATTACTTATCGGAAACGCCTTGGGTGGCGGCCATTTTCCAATAACAATGGAGGTTACTAATAACTAGGCCCAAAATGGGCCTAGATTGGAACATCATGATGTCGATCCTTTACTCAAGCACACATAAAACAGTTTTATTTGTGCTATATTTCAAAAGGTTTTTGTATCGTTCAGTTTTGACTGCACCACGATGTGTCAGGCCCCCTCTGCCTCGTTGCGGATATCGGCACTTTCAGTTGCCAAGGTGTTGACAAAATCATTGCATCAAGAGTGAAGATCTCACCAGAGAAGTCTTGGCCCATAATGATGATGTTCGACTCCGAAAGCTGCTCAGCAATTGCATCCGAGTGCTGTTACACCAGAACTGGACCACTAACAGTTAAAGAAGTATTAAGTTATTTATGATGCCTTCCTTCATTATTATTTTTATTGTTATGGTCGGAAACCAGTGTTCGGCTTTGATGAAGTGCAAATTGCTTCTATAAACCTGATCATGACGACCGTGTACATTGACTGGAGGCATAACTTATTTACGCTAAAAGCTATCGTCGGTAACGCAAAGAAAGATGTCAAAATCATGAGTATTTTCTTTGTATTGCAGTCTCATTCTCGCAATGGGTGCATAAACATTCCTAAATAGTGAGCAATAAAAGTATTATTTTAAGTCTTTGAGCACTGTATTTTGATTGTTGACTAGACAAACCACCCTAGACATAGGATTCTTGGTCACTGTCTGCATAGAGGCAACCCTCCTGCTGCTGCTTGCGGTCGAGCAACACTTGTCTGGCCGAGCGGCTCTTCTGGCCGCGCTCGATGAACTCGCCGTTGGTGAAGCGGGAGGAGGAACGGTTCGAAGACGCCGAGGACGAAGACGGCGTCGGCGCATGCACCAGAGGCAGCTGCTGTTGCTGGCGCTCCTGTTTGTTGAAGAGCGAGCGCAGCTGAGAGACGCTCCAGTTGATCTCGCCCTGAATCACTGGGTCCACGTTGTGGCGCGGAGGTTTTTGGGCTGGCGGCACAGTCGGGGCGGCCGATTCGAGTCTCCTGTGGTGGCGGAGGAAAATGTCTTCTTCGAGCAACTCTTCGTCGTCGTCGTCGTCGTCCTCCACTCTAGCGCCTTCCTCCTCTTCATGGCGCCAAAGCTCGTCGTCGTCGTCGTCATCGTCTTCATCTTCGTACATGAGGTAAAAGTCGTTTTCTTCGGTCTGTGTCTCCGCGTGTTTGGTCGTCCTCGTCTGCGTCGACGCCGTCACGATCCGAGTAACACTTCGCTTCTGACGACCGGAGAACGGCGGAGAAGAGGAAGGCGCCGCGGCCGCCGTCATCGAGGGAGTTACTGCCGGACGCTGCTCTTTCGGCGGTAGCGACGGCCTCGAATCGCCGATGTGAATCCGGGCGCCGCCGCCGCCGAAGAGCTCCTCGCTGTTGACGTACGTTTCCTCCACGGAGAACCTGATGCGTTGTTTTGGTGGCAGCGGCGGCCGCTCGGTCTTTGGAGGCAGCGGTGGCGGTTGTGGCTGAGGTTCGTTCACGCTGTAGACGCGCAGCGGAGAGTCGTCGAACACCAGTCTCGCGCGAGCGCCGCTGCCCCCGCTCATCTGGGGCGAGGCGACGAAGGAGTGGGACCTCTGGTAGCAACTCTTGAGCAGCCGCTGCCGCGAGATTGTCTCTTCGTAGCCGGGTGGTGTGTTTGCATCGAAGGAAGTCGTCACGCCGTTGCCTCCACCAGACGTCAGGTGGTCGTCGCGCAGGTAGATCTCGTACGAGCCGCCGCCGTCGCCGTAGGAGCCGCTGCGACTGGCTAGTGGCGTGGAATCGTCTTCGTCGCTCACAGTCGCGTCCTCCTCGCTGGTGTCGTCACTGTCACGGCCGCTACCGCGCTGCTGCAGCCGCGTCGTGCTGCGTGATCGAAACCAGTCGGCCGCCGACGAGCGCTTCGAGGACGCGGCGGCGTGAGCAGCGCGCCGCAGTTGCCGGCCGCGGGCTTGGTTGACCGAATTCGACCGCACGATGGCGACTGATGAAGGTGGCGGCGGTGCGCGGCCTTTGCGGTGGTGACCACCGGCGCTACTGCGGCGCATTTGCTGTTGCGGCGGCGTGGACGACGTGTCGATGATGATGTCCGGCGGGGGTTGCGTCTGATGCAAGCGCATCAGCGGCTGGTGTGACAGCGGCGTATGCGGCTGCGGCGGCGAATTGGACCCTCCCGCCAAGTGGCGCAAGACGCTCTCCTCGGACGCAGTGCGGCGCAGCACGAACGACCTCGACGTCGAGGGCAGATGAGTGGTGTCAAGCATGAATGCCTTAAAAACATCAGTGATTAGAGCGAAATAGAGTAAAAAGAAATTCTCAATCTTTACTTGGTCAGCGTCTCCCACGTATTTATTCCCGAAGTGCTGCACGTAGGCGCCGTTTCTGTTCGATGCTGCCACGGCCCCACCTGCTCCTACGCCTCCTACCCCGCCGCCTCCTCCTCCTGCGCGATGTTGCTGCTGCATTCGCCGATAAAATCGATCTCTGTTGTGCGATCGCACTTGCGGCTGACTCAAGCGTTGCTTCTTGCGCTGCTGCTGTTGCTGCTGCCCCCCTGGGTCGTCCTGAGGTACTTGGCCCGGTAAGATGAAGTCCCTTGGCGGTCCCGATAGCGGGGTCTGAAATGACAGCAATCGTGAGGTCACAATCATATAGTACAAGCTGATGAGTGAATCCAGTGATGAGTCAAAAAATTATTAAAATACCCAGATATATGTTCTGATGCATTAATTTTGGATGCGTCATCTAACCTGGTAGCCAGGAAATTTGGCCATGAGTCTTCTGGCGGCGCTTTGAATCTTGTCTTTGTCTCCGCTTCCTGCGGCGGCGGCCGCCGCGGCCGCGGCCGCCGCAGCCGCGAAGTCTTCGTCTCCCGAGCTCATGGAGTTGTTCTCCTCGAACGCGTAGAGTTGTGAATCCGACGTCGTCAGACCTAAGTTCAGCAGGGATGTTTGCACAACCATCCCAAGTGTGGACCTGAATTGATAAGTACCCGAGTCCTGGCTGAGGTTTGTGAGCGAGTGCCCCTCTCCGCCCGAGGAGGCCTTGTCAATGAGGATCTCGTTGCCGTTGGAGAAGTGGTTGACATCCAGGAGGCTGTCCAACGAGGAGTTGTCGTACATTTCTAAGGAGACAAACACGAAAATAAAAAGAATCTGTCGGGAACCTAACAGCAATTGAATAATATTTCATGGGTGTATTAGTTATTAATATTTCAGGGTGTGTTAAAGCAGCAGCAACAACAGTCATAAATTGTTCCTTCTACTAACAAAAGTAATGAAAATCATACTAACTTTTTCCATTATTTCTGTGTCCAGAGTTTCCGCAGGTCTTTCCAGCGTTCGGGCCCTTGACGAAGAGCGTCTGTTCGGACTTGACGTTGCTGCTGTTGTTGTTGTTCCTGCGCTCGTCGGAGAAGATGTAGGGCACCGGCTCCAATCCGTAGATGTTTGCAAACTCGTCGATCAAGATCTGGAATGTACGAAGCGTCAATTGTTTGCGTGACGACTCATGACTTGAACAAGAACTCACCTCCATGACCCCTGAGACGTCCTTTGCATTGTTTGGCTCCAGGGCCACCGAAGGGTCCGAGGACCAGAGGACGCTGGGACCCACGCAGATGGCCAAGTTGGACGTCGTCATCATGTTGTCCTCAGACTTGGAGGAGATCTTGCTCAAAATGTACAACAGGTGCTGCAGCAGGATCCCGTTCATCCGTGGCAACGTGGACACGAAGCTGTGGAAAAAGAAACCGACCCAAAAATTCAGTGTCGCTCACTTATACTGGAAGGGAGTTGTCAAGTTTCGCACATGCCTTGCAAAAAGTGCCGTTCCAAGGGCAGCCTTAAAAGGGATAGCGATGGGTGGGGCAGTCGGGCCGGTCCCAAAAAGGCCCGACTTTTCGTAAGCTTCGTTTTAAATACCATTTCAGTCGGGCTGACGAGCCGATTGGGCAGTTCAGCCATAATGCTCAAGTGGCTTTTCGTTCAGCAGCAATATTACAGCGGGCTGGAAGCACAAGTACTTTTAGGCGCTGATGAGTAGGAATTGAATCAGCCACCAACATGCCAAAAGTGTCCCTGGCCAAGTCGAACTATATAGCCTTATTTGCATTCGGGTCGAGCTTAAAGCTCAGTGGCTTAAAGATGTGGCAGCCCGAGACATCGCAAGTGAGGATCGACATCGCCCAAGCAGGAAATGCAATAAAGAGGGAAAAAGTCGAATTTTCACCAATGCTTTCGCAAAAACCGCAATGAAGGAATGACTTTTCTCCTCCCTCAGAGCGGCATATTTAACTTTCCATGTCCTTCGACGATGCTTCTGCAACTGTGTGGGAGGGGTTTTTTTTTTTACTCGGAGAGAAGAAAATTGTCTCCACAGAAACCTCATTTAAAGACCTTGCGTACACAGAAGTGCAGTGCGGTGAAATGAGGCTTGTACTGTACTGACCGTCATAGCATACGCTGATTTCCCACAAAAAGAGGTGAAAGTGAACGCGGCAACAACGCTGCAGTGGAAAGAGTTGCTCGACTGGCGACCAATTCCACGATGACGAAAGAACAGCTCTGAGAGCAGCTTTTGGATTTTTCCTGACCACACCTGACTTCTGCAGCAAATCCACTCATCTCCTTTGGATTGCTCCGGCCAAAAAGTGGGAAAGCAGCGAAATTTCTTTCATTTCCCCCCCCCCCCCCCAACCAATATCACCTTTTCCACCGTCAGCCAGTAACTCACACACACGCGCGCGCGCATGCACAGGGGTTGGGTGGACTCGACAGAGCGTGAAGACGTAATTCCAATTAGTCCTGCAGATCTTTCTTCCTTTCCCAAGAATAGACCAAGGAAAATTGCAGTGCAGCAATGCAAACAACAGCTTTGGCTTCCCGATTGCCCCGGCGGTTTAATCATGGTGCCGGCGGACGAGTCACAACAGGGCCACTTGTACAGGGTGTCTCAAGAAAAGGTGGCCGTGCTGGGACGAGCCCAAGTTGCGGCCACAAGCCAATTGTCACGATATCCGGAGTCAACATCTGCTCAATTGTGTGAAAGCAGCGCCTGTTGACGTCACTAGAGTTGCTGCGCTAGAACAATCTAAAATGAGTTGCTCTTCAGATCAGCATTTTTGTACATTTACTCAGCGCTGCAAAAAGTGAAGCCAGCCAGAAGCAAGGGACAAACTCAACATGATCAAGGGAGACGTTGCCAGCAACATTCCAGAGGACCTGAGCAAAGATCACTGAGATTAAAATCTCCTTAAAAGAATGAAAATGTGCATTGCGAAGAAGAGTTGCCACTCACGGAATGGCGACTCTGAGCTTCCACCAAATTTGCCTACTCACGTGCCAGAAATCATTGGGGTCCGAGCAGCAGATTCAATTCTTTTGGGTCACTCCTTTTTTTGACACACAGTGTACGCATACTGATATTTATGGGAGTGCGTAATCCCCCCCCCGCCCCAATGGCCCCCCTTTCCTGCCATACCGGGGGTTTATGATTTACGGCGGTGAGAGATTGTGTCAGTGCAAATGCTCCCTAAGGCATGCTTGATTGCAGGGGGGGAATCCGCCAATTGGCTGGTTTGCTCAAGCTGAAATCTTACCTTTTCACCGGCGCGACCTGCCTGTCAGCCTGGAAGCCCTTCGCCAACTGGACCCAGCTCCTGTAATATATATTTCTTCATTAAGTCGAGTCTTTTTTCCTTAACAACTATGCTACAGTTAACAGGGAGAGAATGAGTGACCCACCTGTAATGCTGACACATTAGTAGGCAGTCTGGTAGGGAGCGCAGGAAGTCTTTGAGTAGGGCGGCGGTGACGAAGACGGAGCACTCGGAGAAGTCGGTGCACGTCTTGTGACCGGTGCCCCCGTCTAGGTGGTCGCCGTTGTCCAGCCTTTCACGCAGGTCCTTGGTCACCCTGGCGTTGGGAGAGCGCCTGAAGATGCCCACCGTCGAGGGTCCGTGAACCAAGATGTGGGCCAGCAGAGCCTGGAACGTCGTACAAGTTAGTGAACTAAAGCTGTGGCCTCGAGGTCATGACCTCGGCTACTTTCAAACGGCCTCGTACCAAATCTCTAATGCAAAGTTGTACGTATTTCCGCGAGACCGTCAAATTTTCTGTTCTATCAAGTTCTGCGAGTTCTTAACTGTTCTCGACAATTTTAACCCCCCGTCATCAACAACAGCAAGGACGACGACGACGACAAGTGCCAGGCCTGCCTCAACCAGTGCCGCAGGCAAAAAGGATCCACTCACAAAGCGTACGTCTGAATTGGCTTTGAAATTCCCTTTGCCTTAACGCGCACTTACATGCGCGAATTTTTTAACTTTTAGCATCGATTGATCATAAATTCAGGATTGAACACAGCTCTGGACGAGGTTTTTGCAACAACTCAGTCTGTTCGTTGCAACTGACTGTAAATATCAGAAAGGTGCACCAAGGTTGCAGCGCTTTGCATCAGTGCTGCAGCCGACTGCAGTGAGTTTGCAATGAAGTGGAGGAGATTGCAAGGCAAGAAAAGAAACCAGTTGCACTGCACAAGCTTATTGTAGGAGTCGTAGTAACATGAGATGGGTCATTCCGGGTTGTGCCTCGACCCAAATTACTTTTTTTTCTATACGTGCCCGTCTTACTTACTGTGAGCAGGCCGTATAGCATTACTTTATCACTCAACTGTTATACGGTGGTAAAGTGACACTATGCTTCAGTACAGAGGAGCGGGCGGTAAAGTTACCCAGCCACTTAAACTTCTTTTTCTTTTGAAGATATCTCCAGTTATTTTGAAAAAACACCTTTAAAAAAGTGAGAAACTACAAATATCCATCTGGGCAAGGCTTCCACACCCTCTTCGACATTTTAAAGCTCGCGGGGCCTTGACGATCCATCCCCATGAATACGTTTATAAGGTTTATTGAGCTTACTCAAAAACCTTAAAGATTCTACCAGAGGCTTTTCTCATCACTTTCAGCTGGATCAATTTTTAAAGGAAGTGACTTCTACCATCACCAGTAGTGCCAAACATACGCAAATTGAGAAGTATTTTCACAAATAGTCGAGTGTGCATAGACTAGTCTGCATGTTGGGATCTTTCTCTATGTGGTTATGTCGTAGAATATTTATGCTTGCCATTAAAGTGGTGTCCCATATCCTATGTAATCCTTTGTTAATCTAAGTACACGAGAATGTTTTTCTTTGTTAGAGCTCTGTGCATGGCTAAAATTAGGAGCTGTGAACTAAACACGAATATAAGGTTGTAAGGTCCACTTTTGCCATGGACAGATGTCGACCTTACAAGCGAATTCAACCAATTCAGAAGCACCCTGTACACTCAGTTAGACAGAGTCAAATATCTTACCTCCACAGCTGGTGGGAAAGTGTTTTCCTCCCCGCAGAGCTCGTCCAAGGTGACCCCGAAGAGCCTTCCTGCCTTGGTCACCTTGGTCGAGTCGGAGTCGTTGCCGGCCCTGCTGACCCGGCGGAAGACGTTCTGCAGTTTCATGGACGACTTCACCTTCTTCAACCGCGTCTTCTGCGAGACGGAACCGTCGAAATTCGGCATCTGACCCACTCGCCTGCAACAACAGTGGACGCTTGCAAAAAAAAGTCGCTCATTGTTCACGCGCAGGGGTGTGTGGGGTCTGGTTATCCCTTTGGAGACATTTATGTCTTTCGGTACACCATCAGTGAAACGCAGGTAGACTTCAAGCTCACGATCGCTGGCTTAAGCTTGTTCCTGACCGGCATCTCCCTATCTTTGGTGCGACCACGTCGATGTCGCGAGTGTGTCAACGCTCTCCTTGGACAACATTTCATGATCTCCTGGATCAGTCAATAATTCTCAATCCCTTGCACGTGTGGGAGCACGCGTGCTCACGCTCAAATGTCAAGGTTCCAGGTTCCAATACCATATGACACCCTGTACAAGGTGGTGGTGAAATGGGGGGGGGGAGGCGACAGACGCCGCCGCCGCCAAATTAAGGCGCTCTTGATGGCGACGAAGAAAAGAATACGTACCTGAGAATGAACTGACACCTGCCGGTGCCGCCAGTGGCGGCCGTGGCCTCCGCCTTGAGGTCCTGGTCGCTGCTGCCGCCGCTGTTGAAGATCTGCCGGGTCCAGTTGATCTTGATGACGAGCGGGATCTCGTGCCCAATGAGCGGATAGGGAGAATCCTCCGGCCGCGTTCTGACCCACATCTGATATCCGGGCCCGATGGACCCGGGCAGGTCCAGGGCCGACAGGGCTGAGGAGACCACCTCCCTTGCGGTGTCGTCCACGCCTACATTCAGGGTCTTCGTCTAGAAGGAGAAGGAGACGCCGTTGTTAAAAGTCTTGCGGCTTGACCTAATGCGCTTGTTTGCAAAGTGCCTAAGAAGTGTCATCATTCTCCGTGGGAGGCCCAATGTTGCTGCCAACTCCGCGCTCGCGGCCTTCGTTGGCCTTGAAGGTCGGATCCGACCCTGCCTCAATATCCATTTCTGTGGCCTTCGTTGGCCTTGAAGGTCGGATCCGACCCTGCCTCAATATCCATTTCTGTGGCCTTTGATGCCAAATCTGGCCTCCTTCCAATTGTGTCTGCCAGCCTCGAGGTCACTGCTACGAGGGCGACATCGAAGCGGTCTCGGATCAAAGCCATCGTCAAAATTTCTCAGCGTTGGTCGTTGCCACCGGCCTTTGAAGTTCAGTCCAGGAGGGAGCTGAACTATGACACTCCAGAGTCATGTCTGCCCAGGAACAGTGGAGGCCTTTCAGGCCTTTCAGTCGCTGCCAAGGAAATTGAAGTTCTACTGTCCAGGGGAAAAGAAAAATTTCAACCACGTAAACATAAGGGGAACATTAGCCAAAAAAATCAGCAAAGGTGGAGGAATCATTGCGAAATTTCGTGCGGTCACGGACTCACCCCTGTTGTTGCGAAAGCGTGCGCGCGCACCCGCGCGCCTGCGACCGTTGGAACATTAGTTTGTACGAATATCTTTATTTATGTGGCAGATTATGGACAAACGTGCTGATTAGGGCAGGATGAACTCTGTTTTGCCCATTAAGCTGCCTTCAGATTGGCGAAACAACGCCCCAGTGATAAATTAGCCAGGCCAGGGATGTTGAAGGCGCGCTTGCACTTGCGGCAGATCTCGTTGTTGCCGTCGCGCTCACTGAGGCGCGGCAGGGACGTGTCTGCCAGGGCTGACGCCGCCTTCAACGGCCGCGCCTCGAGTATCGAGTTCGTAACTGTTTGCAGTGCTTAGAGAAAAGAAGTGGAGATCCACAAACAAGTGCAAGCGCATCGAGTATTCGAGCTTCGCCTTCGCGTGCACATGTACTTGTGACTGGAGGACGAAGAGGAAGAAGTGGATTTATATTATTCAAGGCAGATCAGGGAGCTTAAAAATCTTGGTTCCTGCTGCAAAGGGTTTTTTTAACCCTTTATCCCTTTGTCCGATTATCAAAATGCATCAGCGAAAACCCAAAGAAAAAAAAAAGGCGATTGCAGAAAGGTAATTTTCGAGACAACAAAGGCAGGAGAAAAAAGAAAGGGAACTGAAAAAAAAACCCTTCTCAGAAAAGAATCTTTGCGAAAGAACCTGAGTGTGGAGGGGAAGCAATGGCGACGACGAACAAGTCTTGCGCCGCAACTGGATCGGCTGCACTGAGCGTACAGTGGGGACTTCCTAAGCCTGTGTCTGAGTCAGTGTCTGAGTCAGTCCTTAAGTCAGTCCTTTGACCAGTTCCACAGTCAGTCCTTTAGTCAGTCCCCCCCCCCCATCCGCCCGGACTGCCAAGAAGGCCCTGAGTCTTCCAATAAATCTGTGACGCATTTAAGAAGGGCGGAAGCAGAGGACGACTGACGGAAGTGCCTATTTTTGCACTGCGAATTTGCAAAGTTAATTTTCAGTGTCTATTTCTCAATTTTTTCTTTCCTGGTGCTGCGGGCGGATTCGATCACTGCACTCTTGGCGTGACTTTTGTTTCGGCCGAGCGAGAAAGTAAATGACCCGAGGCGACCAGGTAAAGGTGCCGAGTGGATCCTAATTCAGCCCAGGTGACAAAAAAAGGGTTGAAAAATCCTTCGGAGGAAACATTTGCGCGAGCAGAACTTGCGTCTCTCTGTGTTCATCATGCATCCAGCAACCGGGTGTTGCAGATAAATCAGGCTCTTCTCTATCTGCCCAAGTGCTTAAAAATAGAAGGTGTAATTATCCATAATTATTTGTCCGACCACACGGTTACATCGCCCAGTGACGACAGCACCAAATGCGGCATCCCAATCTCATCCGCGACACCCGGTAGGTACCGGGTGTGGCAATTTCTTTCCGAGCGGCGAATGTCTGGGACTTCAGGGTCCCCACGCTTTGTTGACTACCACAGCATGAGTGCGACAGCATCAGTGGGGGCCTTCATGGACGGGTCGAAGCTCGGCCACCACTGATCCCTCTCCTGGCCCACCATGAAGTTCTCGAAGACTCTGAGCAATTTCTGGAGCGGCTCTGGCTCATTCAGCTCCGGCTCTGTTGCGCCACGATCGTGAATGAGAAAAGAATCTCCTCCGACGTCATCTCCGGGGCTTTTTTCACCCCCTTCAGAAACGCCCGATCAATGAAGAAAAATCATTGCTCCTCCGGACCTCACGAGGCATTCCAAGACCTCTTTTGGGCGGAGGCAAAAAATGGGCAAAGAACAGCTCATCCCGGAGCCGATGGAAGAGGACTGAGCAAGAAATTAAGTCGCTGCTTTAATCGAAACTCGGCCAGACTCTTTAGAAGTCGTCTGGCAGAGTTCGGAAATCGCCGAACGAGTTTTTCTCGGCGAGTTTTAACGACGCCATCATTTCCCCCATTTTCAGCTCGAGAGAGAAAGAAGAAAGAAAAAACCCATTTACAGAAGGTCAATTTGACAGGCTGAGGCCGGTCTCGGGTTACGAGACCCGGATCGACCCGCCCGGTTTGGTTCTTATCGATTCCGGTAGGGGGGAGGGGAGAATTCCAGGTCCTGGTGCTGACAGACTTGGGGAGAAGTGAAAATTGGCAAAGAAAACTGGCCGTTTCTTAGTCAGTCGTGACCTCGATCGCGTCAAGCCGTAGTTGCCCCCGGCCAAGTTGACCCCTGCCAGCGCGACCTCGGTCAGGCTTGACTCTGCTGCACTCAGGTACTTGGCAAAAAAAAATCGCAGCCGCACACGCGAAAACTACAAAAAAAAGCTACTCCTCCTCCTCCTAAAGCCAGTGTGCCCCGCCCAAGAGCTTAGGGTGACTCGGTTTACTCACCTGCTCGAAGTTGGTGGCCTGGTCGAAGTACGTGACCTGGATCTTGGTGCTGGCGGGCGCGTTGGCGCGCTCGCGCGCGCTCAGCGCGCTCAGCTTCTCCCACCAGAGGGACTTCTGAGAGGAGGAACTGAAACGGTAGGGTTGACATTAGCACTGTGAGCTGAGGACGCAGCGGGAGGAGGACTGACCTGAAGGTGACGACCGCGTTGGTGATCGGCCAGCCGATGACGAACGAGGTCGACTGGTCCAGGGTCAGCTCGGACACGTCGGACACGCAGTCAGACAGCCAAACGTCCGAGAGGGGAATCTGGGAGAGGGAAAAAAATTCTTTTACCTTCACAGCGGGAAGCAGAGAGAAATATCTGTCTGGACTAATTTCAAAGGGTTGAGGGGAGAAAAATCCGCGAAATTCGATCAATTTTTTGTTCGTGTGTGAAGAAAAGAATACTTTTTATTCGTCTGCTCAATTCCTGGCGTTTTCCACATATCTGTTTCAGCCTTCCTCGCATTTCTGAGCCGGGTTTTTTTTTGCTCCACTTTTCCACAATCAAAGTCACTCCTTTTCAAGCACCCCTTAAATGTTCGCCCCTTTTGAGTCAACAAAGGAGGTCTTTTATTATTTGTCTGCTCATAAAGGTCATCCCTCTTTGTACTGTCACAGTGGAGGCCCCGACAACGGCAGCAGCGGCAGCAACAGCAACGACAACAACAACAACAGGTGTCGGAAGTGCCGTGATAAAGAGCCATCCAAAGCGTAATCAACGATTACTTTTAGGAGGAGGAAAAAAAAACAATTGCAGCATCTCTCTAGCAAGTCCCATTTTAGGCATCATAAATATGAGGATTATAATTTATAATCACGGGATAATTATCCAGCACACATGATGTGGTGCCTTCCGCCAGAATGATTTGTCTGCTCCGGAGATCAACGTAGCAGCTGTGGCAATTTGAAATCATCATCAAGAGGTGGGGACAAAGCCCCAAGGGCGTCCGGAGACCACTGAGCCATGGACGCGGCGGCCAAGACCACTCGGGACAATTGCTTTGAGGTGCATTGGCAAATTTTACCGTAATTGTACAGGTATTCTTAATGTCCCAAGGCCTAATTGAAAGGATGCAGGCAAAGGCAAACAAAGCTGGAGGGCCTGGACCATGCCCAGCCAGGCCTAGGCCCGTCGAGAGGCGTAGCTGCAGCTAACAGATATCTCTTTCCCTTCCTCCATCATGTGGGAAAAGGGGGAACAAAAAAATCAATCTGCTCACAAGCCAAGCCCTAAAAGGGTCACCTCAGGTCTTTTTTTTTCGCTATCTTTTAATGTGGGAACTGGAGTGAAAGTTGATGGATGCAAAGGGTCAGAAAAGGAGGAGACGAATCAATTAGTGACGCCATATTTGTGAGGAGCTTTTGGGGGGAGCTCAAAAAAATGAACCAGGGCACCAAAGATGTGGGTCACACCCTGACTGGCGGAAAATGGCGGGAAAAAGAAAATATTATTTGTTATGCTTTCCGCGGCTTGAAGTGTGCAGAGCTCAAGCTCACCTGGTCCTTCAGCTTGAAGTGACTGCTCGACCTCTCCTTGGCGATGAGCAAGAGGTCGTCGAAGAGGAAGAGATTCCGTTCCTGAGACTGGAGCCCCTGCAAGTGGAGATGAGAAAATCGAGGTTTCAACCCTTTTGGTTTTTTTCCACCACCAGAAAACTAAGACTCACCACTGTGTACTTGACTTGCGTGTCCATGAGAAAGATTCTGTGCTTGTTGTTGACGAAGTTGTTGTTGTTGCTGCTGCTGCTGCCGCTGCCGAAGACTTCGCCGTTGCTGCTGCTGCTACTGCTGCCGTGATTGACGCTGTTCCCCAGCAAGTTGTTGTTCGACGAGGCTCTGGAGGCCTTGGCCAAGATGGCCCTGCCCATGGCGGCCACGGGCTTCGAGATGATGGCGTTGGCAGTCTTTTGGCGGGAGAGGACCTTGACGCGCTGCGGGAAAGAAGAAAGTCACGAGGTCGTTCAACAAATCTCGACGACGTCGTGGACCAGAACATCGACTGCTCCACGTCAGCCTGGTCGGACTTGACTGCCAGTCACAAAAGTCGCATCTGCCTCGACAAATCTTTTGAAGATCCATCAAAAAAGTCCCTTGTCTGTTCCACTTTTTCATCACCAAATCTTGGGTCACCCCGCATTTCAGGTTTTCACTACCCAAAGAAGTCTCTTGGCCAACGATAAAGCAGGAATAAAATTGTCCAACTTTTCCTTCCCTCAGCCTGCGCTGGCTCGAGCCAAATTTTCCGCTCCAAGTTGTTTGGCCTTGCCTGGAGGAGGCATTTTCGCGCGCGCAGAATTAGTAAATTCAGTGCAGCCAAGGTCTGATCTGATAGCCTTTCCTGCTCTGCTCCAGTCAGGAGTTGGGGGGCAGCCTCGGCTCGGAGGGCTCGAGCTGGCAGGAAGCGGGCTCAAGCTGGGACGAAAACGGGCTCGAGCTCGGACGAAAACGGGCTCGAGCTCGGACGAAAACGGGCTCGAGCCAACTCCATGACCTGAACCAGGATGGCTCGACCCATCTCTACTCGACTCTGCCTCCACAGAGGTCCTTGGAAGCCCGGGCCTGTTTTGACCATTTAATTCATTGTGAAGTTTGTGTGCGGGAAAATCGGTGCGTGGAGCAGAGAGATAAATCCCTTTTCGGGCATCGCCGGGGGCAAAGGCAAGAAAATAAAGCTGAGGGGCGAAACCGAGCGGATTTTAATGCCACGGTGAAAGTTGCACTTGGGAAGTTTTTTTCTTTTCCCTGCGTAATTTTCTCGGGAAATTAAAAAGAGGGCAGTGGGGTGAAAATGGGGGTCGCGTTAGTCGAAAATTAGGGTACCTCTTGAGGGTTTAGGAGGGTTTGAACGTGTCTCATGCATGGGACGGACGGATTTTTACACTCCAATTGTTGTTGCCCGCTCAATCTCTGGATCTTTTATCTCTGGAAGACCTTTTTTCTTTGCATTTTCCACTTTTTGAAAAGTCTCCGTGTCCATAATGAGCACTTGTCAGGTGCAAGAGCCTGAAGGGCAATCATTTCTGGGAGAAAAAGGAGTGCTTAAGGTTTTACGGCAGAGAAAAGATAAAAACACACACAAAATTTCGCTATAATAAAGATCTCCGCGCGTTCTCAAAAGCAAGAGACAACTTTGAGCTTAAAATTATTCCACATTTTCTTTGTACTTTTCTCCATTGTTTCACCTTGAGATAGTTCAGCTCGACCAAAAACTCCACCCTGTGGTTTATTTTTAAAAGGCCTCCCCTTTTCATTGCTGCAGGGTTATTTTTTTTCTGGCAAAAATGGGCGAGTGAAAAGCCTCCAAATTGGGGGGGCTGAAGCTACCTAACTCTTGACAGAGACTTCAAGGAGGCTTGAGGGATTTCGTTCTTCTCTCCTGTACATGGCAAGGGAGGGGAGGGGTGAGCCCGGGCCCGGGCCCGGGCCCGAGCCCGAATAAGCTTTCTGATAGGAGGAAGAGGGAATTTGGGGCCCAACCTTGAATGAGATTATTGAGGGGCCAGAGGTACAATAAAAAATCATGGCTGTGCAGCTTTATGGCTTTAGAAATGTTCACACATCGTTGTAGATAAGCAGGAACTGAGTCCATATGAGGCACCTACACAGGTAAGATCGTATATTTGCGACATCTACCCGCTATTCATGTCTGAGATAAGTCCCAGAGGTATGAGAGTGTGGAAGCTCCCTTATAAACTGAAGGAATGTTCCTCTTTTAGGTCGCGTGCAACTGCTGCGCGGCCAACGCCTTCTGCGACATGTTCGACTAACGTGACATGAAATGCCGACTCTGTCCTCATTGGCGCACGACACGACGTTGGTCCCGGCCCCCGAGGACAAGAAAGAGACGGTCTTTTCTTCTCTTCGGACAAAGAAGAGCTGTAAAGTGGGCGTTCTGGCCACCCCTGCCTGTCTGGTCGAGCTGCACGCGCATACCTGAGCTGACGAAAGCACAACTGATTGACAAATGCAGCTTCCACTGTGGAGAGAAAAACGCTGCCAAGTCCCTCATGTCCGTTCCTGCTCTGGAGGACACAGTTCAAGTCCGTTCTGCTCTCGCGCCCGATTTTTCTCCATTCAATCGAACTGGGAAAACACTGATAAAGCACGATGATTTCGCATCAGCTGTAGGCCTGAAAGGGCCTCATTTCTTGGCCGTGGCCTATCAAGGCCTACGAGAAGAAGAATCGCTCACTCGTCCAAAGAACCTCACCCAAGGTTTCATTTGGCTCAGGCTCCGGGACCCAGAAAGGTGCATTTTCGGACGGACAGGAAGTCGTGACAGGACGAGGCGAACTTATCATACTTTGTTATTACATCACACTAGCGCGCGTTTTTCAGAGCTCCCAGAATGGAGGAAACTCTGTGAGACATGATTGCTGCACACGCAAAAGTCTGTCCGAGAAGCTTCAAAAATCTGTTCCTCTCGACGCGCTCGAGGGAGGGAAGTTAGGGCGCGTTTGACCGGCCACAATTGCGGCTGCCAAGCTAGAACGGACGGAAGAATTCGCTGGTGCGAGCGCGTCTTTTCTTCACCGGCTGTTTTTCCCGAAAAATTGGAGGAATGAAAAATGTTGCGATCTCTGGCAGTTGCAATCAAAATTCATGACAGCCGACGTCGCCCAAGGAAAGAAATACAGCTGAGGGAGCGTTGGAACGGGCACATTTCTTGCCGTTCGCCGTCTCCACCCTGACACGCGACCATTTTGGCCGGGTGTAGACGCTCCCGCAGCGAGGGAGAAAATGCAAAATTTCGTGCATATCTTTCTTTTTTTTTTCCTGCCAATATATTTTTCTTAGGGAAGAAGTGTACAAAAGCCACACACTTCTGTAGGCAGGCAGGTTCGTAGCAACCTCAAAATTTCTTCATTTTACCAAAAACGAAGAAAGATAAAGAAAAAATTCCCAGATCCCATCAGGGGGACTTTGAAAAGACTTGAAAAATCGTCCCGAGCTGCCCATTTTTGAAGGGAAGGAAGTGATAAGAGGAACTCAATTAAATTTGCCGATAAATGGTATAATATTTTGTCCGAAGAAGAAACATGATAAAGCTGAGAGAAGAAGAAGATACCGAACAAAAATCTGATGCTTGACTGATTTGGAGAGAAAGAGAAGCTTTGTCAATCACGATGCATTCGTCATCGAGGGGGAGAAAGAGCATCCCGGAAGCTCAAGTCCAGGCCCAGATGCATGCCCAGGCCCAGTTCAGGCCCAGGCCCAGGCCCCAACGTAGGCCCCCAGCCCGAAGACAAAGCCTTGAAGGGTCTGGGAAACGCACAAACGCTGCTGCTGCCAACTCAGCGCCTGCAAGGTGCAATTGATTTATGCGCTTCAGCGGATTCCTTTGTGTGGCAAATCGTGTGGTTAAAGTCGCATTTTTTTGCCAAATAGCTCAGCAAGTCTCGAATTTCAGACACTTTCAGCCATCACTTTCATCCACACTTCTCTTCTAGGCTCAACACAGAAACGCAGAGTGATTAAAACACACACAAAAGCTGTGGATCATATTTTCGCGTCCCATTAATTAAGACTTTGTACGTAGGAAATGCTGATGGAGTCTTTTTCTTTCCACCTGAGCTGCTTTTTTCCTCCTCGTGGACGTCGCCAAAGCTGCTCTCAAGCTGGGCAAAAGCGTGCAAAAAAAATAGCCTGGAAAGTCACTGCCAAAAGTGGCGGGAAAGTTTAGCATTTGGGGGATTTTTCTCCATCACACGTGAGATAAAAGGCAGATTTCGCCTGACACCTTCGAAAATACCGTTCGATCAAGTTTGCGTGTGCGAGCGCGCGCGCGTGCGTGCGCGTGCGCCAGGAGCGTGGATGTCTGGGAAAGGAGAACAACCGTTTCTTCAAGCTCTTCTTCGTCAACGTCGTCGTCGTCGTCGTCGACGTCAAGCTACAATGAACACTTAACTGCTAGACTTTTTGCCAATATTGAGCAATTGTTCTCACTTGCTCAAAGTTGAGAAAGCAAAAAGTGCATCCAAAAGAGGCTCTTTTTCTTCTGCTCGGTCCACTTTTTGCACTTCCGTCTATGGTCAAAATTTCCCCTCTTTTTTGTCCTCATTTCGCTTTTTGTCTCATAATTCGCAACTACTTTGTGCAAAAGTCTCGCGTTTCCCAGCCAAGACCGCATGATTATGCAGTCACAACGTCGGAATTCGCAGCACTTTTCTTCCATTGTGCTTCCCTCATAAATAATCTTTACTCAGTCACTACTTACGCTATTACTGCAGTCGTCATTCACTTTGGGGGACTTTCCACAGTTTACCTGGTGCTGAGATCGTCACTGGGCAACTTTCTTTCGAAAGTCAACAACTTTCCAGCATGGACGCACCCAAGGTCAACAACAAGTGGCCAATGAATGAGAGGATGACTATTGAACAAACAGCCTTACCTTGGGCGTGTTGGGCTTGCTCTGGCCGGCCGTCGGAGCAGACATGGGCGTCCCCAAATTCAGTGCCGTCGAAGATCGCATCGGCGGCGTGTGCGCAGCCGCCGCGGCCGGTCCCTGGCCGCCGCCGCCGCCGCCGCCGAGGAACTTGATCATGGCGTCGCTGACAAGACTCTTCGAGCTCAGCTGCTTCTTGGCCAAGCTCGGCGTGGTGGCCGCCGCCGTAGGCGCAACTGGCGCAGCCGGCGCAAGCGCCGTCAGGTGGCCCAGGCTCTTGCTCTTCTTCTTCAAAGACATGATGCTTGCCTTCTGGAACATTTTGGGCAGCAGTTATTTCCCTGTACTTGTTGGCGCAGCCTCAATGAGGCCTACTGGGCACTTAGGGCTCGCTCATTGCAATTGTTCTCGACCGACCCATCTCTACTTATTGCTATTCTATTTTCCTCTCTTTCCTCAACGTTTCTGGCAAGCCAAGCTGGGAAAATAGCAGCACCATCACATGCTTTTGCTTGTCTCACTTCCGCTTGAAAACTGCCGTGATTTTGCGTACGTTCACGTCAAGACAAAGCGCTCATGACTCAGTTCCCCCCCCCCTCCACACACACACACACACACAGAATTAAATACTCATGCATCTTGAGCCTGAGCAGGCCAAGGGTGAACTCATGAATTCCTGGAGACGGGGTAAACAAGGGAGGGGTCTGGTTTCTGCCTCTGCTCAACCCTTTGGCGTACCCCGTTCGTAAAACTCCCCCTGTTTTCACACACGCTTCTTAGTCATTTCCCTCTACTTCGAAGTTGCCTTTTTTTTTAGGCGTAGAAAATTCGCGTTATCCATCTTTGTCCAATTACGTTTTGTTTCTGCTGAGGCTTCTTTGCCTCTTTTCTCTCCAGTCTCCACCAGGTGATAACTTAAACGTGGGAGAGACGAGGCAAAAAAAATTGGATTGCGGCAGCGACCAAATAATTCAAGTGTCTGTCTGTCTGTTCGTATGTGTGTAAGAGAGAGAGGCTTGTTTTATCACAAAGAAACTTGAGAACTTGCATTTGACATCCTTCTGCTGCTTCTTCTTGATAATTCGCATCCACACAGGGGGGGAGGAGGGGGTAACGAGGCCCGAGCACCTTCTGCGCGTGTGGGCGCTCATTTTCAAAGGCAACTCTTGTTTACCATGGACCAAAAATTGGGTCAACACAAGTTCGCTTTTTCTTTTACAGTAACGTCCAATGTTTGCTGTTAGATAAACCAGCCTTCAGGCTGCAACTGCGTACGCATCTTTCATCCTGTCAAGAGTGGCGTCAGCTCCCTGTTCGCACTTATACTTAGTGTGTTATATAATAACGTATATAATTGCGTATATATATAGAGAGAGAAGATTTCGACCATACAGGCGAGATCAATTTCTGCCTGGCTGAGATTTCCCATGAGATATCATTAGCCAGGCCTTCATAGGCTTCTTTTACCCCTTCTTTCAACACAAATTTAAAGAGATTGCGCAAAAAGGGTAAAAGGGAGGAATGACAACGCAACTTGGGGGCAGAAGTGGCACTTGCTCATTTCTTCCTCTTCTTCTTCGTTCAACCAGGGTTGACACCAATTTCTCCCATGTTCAGCATCGCAGAAGATTTGTCTCGATCACGTGTGCGAGGCCCTAAATCAATGCGTACACGTCCAATAGACATGTTAACCCTTCTTCTCCCCCTGCGTAAGTCACGTGCGCGCGCGCGTCGCACTTCTTCTACATTTATTTACTCTGTGAATTGGCTGTCGACTGCTTCCCACAAAAGCGTCGTCACTACATGTATTATGTGTGTGTGTGTGTGTGTGTGTGTGTGTGTGTAGAGGGGGGAGGTCTTGAATGGGCCTGCCTGCGTCGAGGCCCTGCCCAAAATGTGCAGGCTCGTCTTGCGCAACACAGGTAACGCAGGCTGGGCCGAGCAGCCCCCCTGCAAGGGCTCAGGAGGTCTCCTCCTTGGTAAAAATGGGATTACAGATAAAGTATGTTGTACTCACTTAGATGATACGAACTTTTGCGCAGAAAATGACCGATGAAGCTCTTGCTGAGTTTAAAACACAGCGGAGAAGGAGGAGGATATTTGTGTCTATGACGAGAAATGAGCATGCTCAAAATGCCCAACGTGAACCCCCCATGGAGGTGGAGGTGGTGCCTCTATGCCCATTATGGGGGCCCCAATTGCTCCATTGTCATCTCGTGTGGGCAGCTACTAATTGATTCCATTAAACTTTGTGTTGTTGTTGTTGTTGTAGCTGCTGCTGCTGTCGTGGTGTACTTTAAAAGGCAAGAAGAAGAGCTCTTTCTTCTCTCTCCCACACGAGTTCTGTTCAACAGCCAAATAAGCACCTATGATAACTGTCTTAATTCAAGTGTGTCTGATAAAAGTTTAGATTTGCTCCACTGCCTAAACAAACTCGCATATTTGCACGTAACTCAGTCCGTTACTTCTTCGTCTTCCCCTTCTCACCGTTATGTACCGAGTTTTTGATGCTCCACCAGACAGAGAAGCAAATGTTGTGTGGAAGTTCTTGGAGGTCCTGAAGAGAGTTTCTCCCTCATGGCTTTTAGCGTGCGCATAATAATATGGGAAATGTAGTGGAGCCAAAAGCTATAAATTTGTCACAAAGCGCCATCATCTGGAGAATCTGTCACTTGAGCTTAGCATTTCTCTGCCAGACAAAAGATTTTTCTTTTCCCTCGCCCGCCTCCTTTCATTTGCAGCCTGTCTGATAGAGCTTAGTGGGAGCCAGTTTAGGCCAGATTTGGCTACTGCTCATACATATTTTTTCTCCCGCTATTTGCCGATTTCTATTTGTCAATGCAATTCTCTCCTTTGGAAGAGGGAGGAATTGTCCAAGAAGAGCCCTCACTCATCATCGTCGTCGTCTTCGGCGTCTCCCAGACCTGCTTCAATGGCTTTGTCATCGTCGTCAGGTGGAAATGCGAGAATGTCTCCCTCTGTAGCTGGAAGCAGCCGGAACAACAACAGCGACGACGACGACGACGACGACGACGCTGCTTCAGTTCCCTGTGCAAGCAACGGCGATCGAGATTTCGCAGCCAGTTGTGCAACAGTTTGAATCATCCGTGCGAGCGAGCGGGAAATGACTTCTTATTTAGGAGACTGGACTTGACTCACCCTGTAGCGCAGCCGTCGTTGAGAGAGCTCTTACAGGGTGTCTACGACAGATGACTGTGAATAACGCCTACGCAGAGCTTTTGTCTAATGAATGATGATGACACCTCTGGCACACACACACACGCGCGCACGCGCGCCACGCGCTCACGCACACGCAGGGAGAGCACGAATTAAAAATGCGCCAAGCCTCAGTTGTTTTGGCACAGATGCCCAATGACGACCTTGCCTGGGGAGATCAACCAAACTGACTCTGATCGTTTGTGCCACACAAGTGTGGAGGCCGACAAAAGCCCCATTTCTGAAAGATTTCCGGGCGGGGGGGACCCAAGAATCGCCCATTCTCTGCTCTGAAGCTGGACATGCCGGACTGGTTCTCGGTCGGTGTCATGTGGTTGATGACAGCCACGAGATCCCACCTACTCCACTTGCAACTGGCGCCAGCCACTCTGAGCCAGATCAAAAGTCTTTTTTTTGACGACTTCTCCTTAAAATGCGTCACTGTTTGATGCAGAAAAGTCCCACAAAGTTTGTGAGAAGTCATCCAAGGTGTGTCCAATGCATTTGCCACCGTGCTGAAGCTTTCGTGTGCAGTCAGCGACTTAAAAATGTTGTCAACCTCGTTCTTTTGTCGTTGTTGTGGCAAGATTCGCCCGGGGGAAAGAAACAAATGGCCGATAACGGCTTCAAGGATGGTGCTGCTATCATTGTGATCACTGTTGTCATTGTCATTACTTCTCTCCGAGTTCTTGAGCACGCTGAAGACAACTTGTCGGAATGACAAACTTCTCCTTATCATGAGCGGTCACTTTTGCTCGTCTTGAGCCGCTCAACTCTGGTCTGAGTCGCTCAACTCTGGTCTGAGCTGCTCAACACCTGTCGGAGTGAGACGTCTTGGCCGTGCGCTTCCCCGACAACTGCGCTGCACAACTTGGCTTGTTTGTTGTTGGGGCTGGAAGAAAAGGTTGCACATTGCTGCACTTTCTCGGGAGGCCTTCACTCCTTCACCTTCGCCAGTCGACTGAGACTGACATAGCTTTTTGGTGGACTGTGAAAAAAGGGAGGAGGAGTGCGTGCGTGCGTGCGTGGCTGAGTGCGTGGTCGCGTGTGTGCGTGCGTGCGTGTACTCCAGACTCGCCTTCTCCTCCGCAGCCACCTGCTTGGGCGCGCACACGCACACGTGCACGCACACGTGCACGCACACGAACACGCTCCACTCCCCCTGCGGAGTGGACACGACGGACGGAGACGGACGGGCCATAGACGGCTGAAGCGCATTCAGTCAGTCACACCTCAATGAGGACGCATAGAACCACGCGGGGATGGACAAGTGCTCCAAAAATGACCTTGTGTCGACGTCGCATGCAGGGGGCGAAATTGCTCGGCCAGACAGAAAAATATAAATGTATAACCAGGAAATGAAAGTTCCATCCACCGCAAAGCCTGCCAGTGCTTTTAAAGCTCACACACTTTGTGGACTGGGACGATGGACCTGTTGCGGGTGCGGTTGGGGGACCAGGTGCAGCCGCAAGCTCAAGCTCTTGGGGACGTCAGTTTGAATAAGTGTTTTCTGGGCCCAGTCTCATTCGTTACAAATTGGGATGGAGGTGTTACCCCTGTTGGGGGCCTCAACGCTGCTCCAAATTTGTCCAACATTTTCTGAGGAAGATGCGGATCGGACAAAGAGGCCCACTTTAGGCCTGCCAGATCACTTGTTTTGGCCTGCCATATGGAGTGCCCAAGAGTTTGGGGCAATTCAGCCCCATCCATCGAAAGAAAGTCGTGCAACTGAGGTTGAGCAAGCTTTATGAGCACGTGGATATGAGTACAAGGACCTTGACAGAGTTCCAAGCTGGGCTGATTCGCATCTGGTTGAGTCACATTCAATGGAAATCATTGACCAAAGCGCTGAGTATACAAAAAGAAGCTTCAGCGTTCTTAGTTTCAACATTCCTTTTTCTCTCTCTCTCTCTCAGCTTGGCCAGCGCGTGCGTGCGTTGAGCAATCAGCGTGCGTGCGTGTTCAACAGGTATGTACAGGTAAGCACACACATGGGTAGAAGAAGAGTGTCCAGAGAAGAAGGAGAAGAGAAAGAAGAAGTAGTAGTGGTAGTGGTAGTAGTAGTAGTAGTAGTAGTAGTAGTGGCAGTACAGTAGACTCTGGATGGTGCGTACTTGGTAATGTGAAGCTAGCAAACATTTCTGTGCAGACAGATTTCTGACAACTTAAGTCACTCTTGATATAACATTCCTGGAAAAATGGCAACTCTGGATAACCTTAGCCGATTCTTGACAGCCTCAGTCAATGCTCATAAACCATCCCCAACAAAAGAAGAACAAATTTCCAAAACAGTTTTGAATTTTCCCCTGAGGATGTCAAAGCCGTTGAGAAAAGCCTCAAAGAAGAAGTTGATCTCACCCAACAAGAGGTGTAGAACACGATGCAGTTGGTGCACATGACAGAAATGTCGTTAGTTATGGTAAAGAAGCTCATGAGGATATAATTCAGGTCATATAGTGACTCTGTGAGTTTTGCT
>JAAUXU010122115.1_pt1 | contig 31302 bp, 31 predicted proteins | sample 7278151 | NCBI WGS metagenome assembly JAAUXU01 (sample SAMN14350113, study PRJNA611818) | marine sediment metagenome | isolation source: surface marine sediment (1.8m) | place: French Polynesia: Moorea | collected 2018-08 | reverse complement strand
TGGTCACGTCCAACACTGTGGAGCAGAAGAGACTGAAAGTAACTTAAATGGTTTATTTATTGGCATGCAAGATGCCAACAACGCAAGGTTGTTGTCACCGCCTCCACCCTCACAGTCAGCATTGCTGTCGATTAGCAAATGCAATCTAGGGTCGAATGAGAATGGGTAGTATGTATTGCCACTATAGTACTTCCTTTTTTGCTCGAGTTTTCTGATTAAAAATTATTGCATGATACTCATTCCACCACTTATAACACCAAATAGACCTAAAGGCACCGCAGGTATAAATTTCAAACTAATAGCCAATGTTGCTGCAGTGCCAGCTCCACAGGTTACAGCAGCAGTGTTACAATATAATTGTGCAACGAACATCGTTTTGTGGAGCTTATATATTTGAATGTTGACTCATGATGTTTTTCTGTTCTTTTAATTCTTCCAGAACAGTTTTGTATCTGTTGATATGTAAATTGTATCAGGTGCTTCACTACAAGTAGAGTTTGTAGTGACAAAGTTTCAGAATCGTAAAATTGAAAGGAGGTGGGTTTTATTCGAGTTAGGAGGCCCTACATGGGGTCTGTTGTGACAATACAGACTACCAGAGTGCCTGACACAAATCTGTCCGAATTTGAGCCGCAGACAACTCTGCAATCATGTTTTAAAGTCAGTCCTGATTTATCTCTGTACTTCTGTTCAACCACGGAAAGATCAGACACACATGTGGAAATGCGATCAATGAGATCAAGTGGTAGGAATTGATTTGGTACCCAAATGAAGACAATCAGTCAGACATGCAGCCCCTTGAAAAGCATTTCCACCTTCAGCGAGCTTGACTCCTATGAAATCTTGCTGTTCCTCATAGGGCTCCACCACGGGATAGCGGGGGGAGCCGTAGTCGTCATAATCAGAGACGTCGCCCCTGTCGTCGGCGGCCGCGTTTGGGCCGTCAGAGGTGTACTGGGTGGAGGCAGGCGGGTTGTTGGGGTCATAGCTGAACGTGTAGAGAGGGTTGCTGACACGTTCGCCGTCTGGGCTGTACAGGACAGACTCCAACCAGTGGATTTGGAACAGGTCGCCTGGCGTTTGACGTGAGGCAAGATAGCATAAACTCCCGGCACAATATGTTTTATTAACAGTGTCTGAGGTGCTTTTAGGACAGCGTGTTTATGTGGCTGAAGAAAAGAAGGCTCTCTTACCTTGAACGATCACCTCGGCGACTGCGTGAGCCCTGCCAGAAGGGTTGACGCCCGAGCACACGTACTTGCCCTCGTCGGTAGCGGCGATGCTGCTGAACTTCAGCACGCTGGTTCTCTCCTGCTCCAAGACGGTCACCGTCGCCGCCAGGTCGCCGACCTCTTTGCGCCAGCTGAGATCGACAGGGACGTTGCCAGGTGCAGCGATGCACGCGATGGACGCTTCGTCGCCGAGACTCACGATTTGACGATCGGGGTCAAGGCGGAGACGGGGCGGAGCGATCACTATCAGATGGGTCTCTGCCTGCGTTGGATTCACAGAAATATGTCCCGGATGACAAAGAGCACATGCATACATGTACACACGTATCATACACTGTCGAAAGCTGTTGATCGTCTGAAAAATTGTCTTTATCTCAGGTAAAGGCTACGTGTTTAGCCGTTATATTGCAGTCATTGGGCCAGCTCTTACTACTACTTGATTTCACTAGAACAAATTTTAAAACTTGGATAATTTTTCAACATTGTCGTTTAAAGAGGCAGTTGAAAGAGTACGTCCTCTACATTTTTCGCTTAGAAACTTCGCCAGAACCAGATGTCGAGTGGGTTTAAGTCGGGGTTTTTGGCGCCGGATCTCTTGGAGATTGTCCTGGAGCCTGGTGATGATGATCTTGGTGGTGTGGTTGCCATCCCGCATGAATCACACCTGGCCAGAGTTATCTCCTCCCTTTTACCTCTCCTTAGACTTCTCCTCAACTTCGTCCAAGACCGGACTGACCGTCACCAGAGCGCCAAGAGGACGTTGGCATCGAGGAGTTTGACCCAGGCCAAGAGGTTTTAGTCCTTGACATCATTGGCTAGGTACGGATTCTGTCTGATACAGATTTGATGAAAGGACAAAACTTTTATTCTTGTTCCAAAGAATTTGCTGCCGGACGCCACCGCCCTTGTTGACCATGGCCAAGAATCACTTCCCCCTTAGAGCCTTGCTGTTGAGTTCGAGCCCCTGGACAATCCAATAATAATGGGGCCAGAACTCTACGGCCTTCAAGTCCCTGAAGATTGTTAATCTTGAGGATGGAGTTCCTGTCCAAGTCAGAAATGGCGGAGAGCCTGGAGAAGTTCTCCATGACCGGGGTGGACTCCTCGTCGGAGAACATGATTCAAATTGACAAAAAGCTGACGCAGCGATAAAACTTTGAATTGAGCGATGAATAAAGGAAAAACAACGCCAAAGAAAGCGAGAGCAGAAGAAAGAAAGAAACGAAAAGAGTACAATTAATTTAAGAACATGAGAACTAACAGGTATGATTCATAGTGGGATTTGAAACAAAACTAGTAATTACTAATCCTGTACGCTGGTTTAAATGAGCATAAAGTTGTTGCCTATTGTGGAGCTTTTACCAAAGATACGAGTAGTACTTTAAAATCATTATTACCTTTCTGCAGTGCATATTATATGGAATGTGAGTATAGCAAAGCCTAACTTATCAAATGTCTTAAATTTCGTACAAGACTTAATGACTGACATGGAGCCCTTGGACAGTGCAGAGTGCCTTGACAGCCACCAGGGCGTCACTGACAAGGAGCGCAGAGCAGGGGGACAGGGCAGAGCGCACTGACTCACATTGTACACAAGTTTAGTCTAAAAACTCAGCTACTCCAGTCCGTTCTAATAAATTGGTCCCCCCCTGTAAAAGGTGTGAGCAGTACCTGGAATACAGTTTGTCCGGTCCTTACGTCCACCCCCTGACAGGAGTAGCGTCCAGAGTCCTCGCTCTTCAATCCACGAATGTACAGAATCCCACCTAATGGAGAAAACACGCAATCATGAAGACAGCGCTGCAATGCGCATTCTCGCATATGAACAGTGCAGTAAGGAAGGGAGACCTGCGGCTTGCACAGTGCATAAGCTGAGCCTCAACTTTGTCAACTCTGCTGGTCGGCAGCAAAAAGTTGACCACGCTGAGGTTGGTCGTACATTGGGGAGGCCCACCCAAAAAAATGGGTAGTGAAAATAGGTATTGCATGTCAGGTGTCTCAGAGCTCGGTGTCTTGGGCAAAGGTGCAGAATGGGCAGGCAAATGATTCAGTTATGCTTCTCACAGGAGGTATAAGAACTGGAGCTCTTATACCTCCTGTGAGAGGCATAACAGTGAGAGGTGCAAGAGGTACAGTATGAGAGTCAGAGCACTGATTTGTCCGCCACATAATTCTGTACCTCTGTCCAAAACACTAAGCTCACAGACACGCTTGACACATGATCAACAGCTGATGCCAAATTGGAGACCAAAAAGTAGTCAGGCCCTTCTCACATTTGCTGGCTAATTTCTCTCTAAGATATCTGCTTAAACATATAAAAATGTCTCTGCTGAAGCTTTAAAATGGGAGAAAAACACTGAAAGGCCTCGGAAAGAAAAGTTGACGAAGCCGAGGTTTCATGAATCCTAAAAGTTGACTACTGGGAGTCTGGGATGTTTTCGTATAGTAAAAGATCGGTACATAGTGAAAAGTTAATAAAGTCAAGGTTTTTGAGTATTTGAGGGGGGTGACAAAGTCGAAGTTCTGTTGCTCACATTATTGCAACTTTTGCAATTTTTTAAGGAAAGAAGAAAGCTGAATGCAGGAAAAGCCTGTGTAAGTCGCCACATCCTGGTTTGAAAGGAGTCGCTGAAGATCAAGAGAAGTCGATGTAGAGGTTGGTGGTCAACGGGGAGTTGGCCGGCGGCAAGAGAACAAGCAGTGGGAGTGACATGAGGAGGGTAAAATGGAGGTGTTGGAGGAGCAACACTGTACAGAGTGTGTTTCGACTCAAATGCTCATGGAGCGTACGTAGCAGAGGAAATTCTTGGAGCCTTTGTTTGTACCTCTTTCAATTGACCCTGAGGGGAGTGGCCGTCCGTCCATTCGGACCCAACTCGGGCGGATGCCAGTTGCTGTTCCTGGACAAAGATTGATCGACATCAACTCTCACATAGCTTGGCTTAGTCTTACCTACAACGAAGCACTTGAGTTCAGCATTGCCTCCCAATAGAGACTGGAGTTCTCTCTTGCCGACTGCCACGCCCGGGGATGGTTGAGAGGGCCCGTAGTTTGGCCTATTCTGGCCGTAGTCAGGTCTACTCTGGCCATAGTCAGGCCTACTCTGGCCATAGTCAGGCCTACTCTGGTCATAGTCAGGCCTACTTGGACTCTGATCTGGCCTACTAGGACCTCTTTCCACGATAACTTGAATCATGTCTTCCCTCTGACCGACGTCGTTTGTGGCCCTGCACACGTAGGCGCCCTCATCGGCGGAGACAGAGGCTCCTGGCACCTCATAAACGGCGACAACGGTGTAGGGGCCTTGAGTGCGGATGTTGCTGCGGCTAAAGAGAGGGAAACAACTTTTTCATTTTTACAAAAAGGAGGTGAATACTTTTGCTCTCTTCTTTTTTGAGGACGCGGAGGCTCCTGCAGGAACCAGGAGAGAGCCTCAGAGGCCGCTCGCCCTGGGAGACTCCATTGGGATAGAATTCCCTTTGCTTAAGTACAGACGCGTAACTTTACAGGAGCGTCGAACGTACTATTTTGTCACCCCAAGGTTTGCGTCATCATTGCACCATTTTCCGGCTCAAACAGAGAATCCTCTCTATCCAAATTGCGTTCCCAAAGACTCTCTACAGGCTGGAAGTCCTCAGGTGGACTTAAGCTTCGCGATATTTTCCTCCAGTTGTACAACACATGCTAGAGTATCTATGTGTTCATGCACATGTACACCCATTTGCTCATATACCTATAAAGGTAGCGTCATCCATGGCGTCATACGCCCCAGAATAAAGTGCTTACAGTGTCGATCCAGCTTCACCAGCACCCATTTTTCTCCACTGAACGTTGGGCAGCGGATCTCCCGTGACTGAACACGACAGTCTGAGGCGAGACCCTTCGGACACCACGATCGAGCCCCCGGGCTCCAAAGTCAGTTCCGGCGGCTTTTGCACCTGCAGCGTTGCGATGAGCTCCGCTGACCCGGCCACGTTCGTTGCTTTGCAGCGGTACTGGCCGCCGTCGGACTTGGAAAGACTGTTCATGCTGTAACGAAAGCGAGAGCGAACTCGTCTAGCACGGAGAGTACACGCATTCCAAGTGGTCGTCACCGTATGACTCCTCCATTGAGGATTTCCACGTTGTCCCCAATGGGTCTGCCGTCGACCCTGGACCAGATGACTTCTGGATTGGGGATCCCGGCCATCACACGGCACTGGTACAGCGCACTGTTACCCTCCTGAAATGCGATCCAGATGAGCGCAGGGTGAAAAATTACCACTCACAAACATTGAATGCAGTGTGATAGATCGAATCGATATCGAATACCGCGATGCTTGGAAAATGTGTAGCAGTGACATACAATACTATACAAAGTACAGCTTGCAGCAGTGAAGGAAACAGCGATGATGCTGGGAAAGCCCAGGGGCCTATGGGCCGTCTAGGCCGCCACACTGAGAGCACAAACAAGACAAAAATCTCAACATATCGTATGGACACGATATGCCAAAAACTTACTGCCACTCTTTGGAGAGGCTCCGGATAAAGCTCGAGCTTTGGACGCTCCCTCCTCTCCACCTCCAGGATGGCCGACGCTGCCGCTGTTTCCCCTTGCGCCGCGCACATGTACACGCCGCGGTCGTCCATCGTGACGGGTCGGATGGTCAGCACGGGACCGTTGGCACGGACGTGTGGCCGGGAGAGGAAGTCGGTGTCGCCAATCTGAACGAGTTGGTGAGTGACGAGAAGCAACGTTAAACTCATCTCTTGACTCCTTCCACCATTCAGTTTACATTACCTTTGTCCAAGTGATGGTTCCAGCCTGTCCTAAGAGGCATCTCAAGGTGGCCGCCTCTCCCTGGGGCACCGTTTGCCTCTCAGGGTCTATCCTTGGCGACGAATCAGGCGAGGGTGGCGACGGCGTCGGTGACGTGGATGCAGGCGTGACGATCACCCTAGCCCTTGCTTCATCGCGTGCCGCTCCGACCATCCCCTCACAAACGTACTCACCGGAATCTTCCGGACTGGACTCCCTTATGAAGAGCTCGCCGGGTGCATCATCCCGGACTGCACCGTAGGGGAGGCGGCGAGAATCTGCTCGCCGCCAAGTGACGCGGACGTCCCTTCCTCCAGGGAAGTAACAGTTGAGTCTGACGGCTTCTCCGGAGCGGACGGTCAGGTCGTTGGGAGAGATTTCTAGTCTGACCGGTTCAGGAACTCCTCCACCTAAAGATACCGCGGGGCGACGTCGATCTCGCGAAGGGCTGTGTTCACTTTGACGTTCTTACTCACCCGGTGGTTGCCCCACGTCAAGAGTGGCCTCTTCCGTGACGACGAGGATGCCGTCGGTCGCCGTGCACATGTAGTTACCGGAGTCTGTTCGCCGCACGCTGGTGATGATTAGCTTGCCGCTCCACGTGTCAACGCGTATGCGCCCATCCGAGGGCAGTGGGGTCCCGTCAGACCGTGACCAACGTACTGTCAAAGGTCTTGCACGCTAGAGCAATAGATGAATTAGCTTTTCAGGACTCACTGACAGTACTGTCATAGACATTCGTACCGACTGGAGATCATTGGCATTGCAGGTGAACTCCACTGTCTCACCAACTTGAACGATTTGAACCCTGGGCTCGATAATGGTCACCTGGATTCCAGGACCTGGCACTGCTGAAACTATTCGTACATAAGGACCGTTAGGTAGTTTCAGAAGGGAAAGACCTCGTACCTGAAGCAGCAGCTTGACATCTGTCGCCTGAGAACCCCTTCTTGCACTCGCACACAACCTCTTCATCTTCACCCAGGCTGCAGTGGATTCCGTTTTCCCCACATGGACAGGGGTTGCAGCGACCTAGCGGACCTCGGGAACGGTCAGAGGGATCCCGGTAATGCCCCATGGCGCACTGCTGGCAGGAGCGACCGGAGTAACCCGAGGGGCAGCGACACTCCTCGATGACGCCGGCAGCCACAGGGTATCCCGTCGCCTGGGGCACGGCAATGTCCAGCGTGAGCTTCCTGCGAGGGCTCCTCGTGAGATGACAAATCCACGCTGCACATTTAGAACGTACCTGAGTACGGATTCGCTATCACTGTCCGTGATGGTTGCTCTGATCAAGATAGCCTCAACATCCGAGAGCACGGTGAGCAAGTCCGACCTGGTGGCTGGAGTGCCCACCCCACCGTTCAGCACTTGCCAGCCGTTTTCGAACATTGGCACGCGGAACACCTACGTCCGCGACGGAGAGAGGCATAAAAGAGCTGGACGCAGTCATCACTTTTTACGTCAGTCTGAACGTTACTTTGTCTTCCGCGCTGACCCACTCAATGATATCGGGATCTTGCCAGTGCAGGGAGAGCCCGTTGCCGACCAGAATGACGTTGGCATCGTCCAGGATCTCGCCTTCAGCCATGAAACGTTGGGTCACTGACAGATTGCCACGGTACGATTCGACCTTTCAAAGTGGAAGTAAAATAATCGTCAATACTGTGTCCCTTTGGAAAAAAAAGTACAGGTACTGGAGGATCCAGAAAAGACAGGAGTACGATGCATGGTGCATAATTCATTTAGCTCCAGTTGGTGCACTACACACCCAAGGGGATGCACTGGAGAAGAGTCCAAAACGTTTTTACGTAGTAACAGTGGACCTGCTGCAGTTGGACAAGTTAAATGCGCTTGCTTCTCTCAACCCTGTTGCACCATTGACTGGTGCAGTAGGTCAATAATGGGCCAAGCAGCAGACATGGATTTGACCTTGGAGGTCTCAACCATGATGGTCCATGTGGGCGTGGCAGCAGAAGCTTGACTCTTTTTTGCTTCGATGCTGTTAATGACGACGCCATCTACAGCTGGTGCCAGCTTTAAATATAGGTTTAGCGTTCGAGTCATTAACTTATGACCAACACGCTGACTGAAAGTAAATAAGTCTCGTTTTGTACGTGCCTTATTTCCCAGAAATTGGGGCGGCAGCGACCAGTACTTGACGTCCGGTGTGCCCGTCGAGTCCACGTACTTGATGTGGCGTCTCCCCTGCTCGATCAGAGAGCTCATGTCTCTCGTACGGCCCCTGTAATCATTGCAAGAGAACCAGAACGCCTCCAAAGTTGATTTCAACTTGGGGTGCACGCCAGTAGCACTTACTTATTGGTGAGCTTAACTCCTCTGGAACCCACCGGGTCCATGTTCACCCGCAGAGTAGACCAGTGTAAATTTGCGTCACCACACTGGTCGGTTACCCCTGAGCACCAGCACCGGTTGCAGCCCTCGGGGTTGTTGGCACTCAATCCGAAGAAACCCAGTTGGCACCGGTTACAGTTGGGGCCGTCGACGTTAGCCTTGCACTGGCACTGCCTGTTGGTGCAGTCTGGATGTGCGCCCCATTCATGTAACGGAAGTGATATGATATAATAACATAGTTCTAACGCGTGGTCGCAAGTAGCGTTACCCTGAGTGAGACTCCCCCTCTCATCGCAGTCACAAGGAGTTATGGGCTCCATCCCCGGGCCACCCGGAGGGGACCACCGGCAGGGCACACCCCTGGTCGGGTCACCTTTGTACCCGAACTTGCAGCTCTCGCAGAAAGGACCCGTGGTGAAACCTTGACAAGCCTGACGAGGACAATGCCAGCAATCTCGAGATACTCCACAAGTAAACTTACACAGTCGGTCGCACTTAAGTGACAGTTCTATGTAATATTAGTATTCGAGCGAGCGGTTCAGTAAAAAAATTAGGAAATTACTGATTTTCACTCAAATTTTACTGCTCATCCTGGACAGTTCACCACAAGTCTAGGTGGCTCGATCATCACTGGCTTTGCAACCGCATTTTGCAAACAAAATGAACGCAAATAGTTCTCCTTCCAAAAAAAATCTAACTCAGTCAATCAGATCACAGTTCACTTCTACCTCATCCATAACTTACCACATCCTTATGATGATGCATGGAATAAAGTACGTATTGGTTTTGGCCCACATCTTGAATATTGGTTCAGTGGGACTTCCAAGAGGGATTCTTTATTAAGAGGACACGACTACTTATTATAGTGAAAGTTCAAGAGAAAAAATGAGCCTACACCTAAGCGGGGATCGTCGAACACGCATGCAAGCATCCTCACCTTGCAGACCCCTGTCTCTGGATCACAGTCTCCGTCGTTGTTGCCGTTGCACATGCACGGCTCGCACAAGCCCAGATAGAGGCCACGTGTAGACCTAGGGTAATTTTTTGATCCGTTCACTATTAAGCATTCTATGCCAGGATTGGATGAGGAGATTTCCTTTTACTGCTATTAACTGCCACTGGAAAATGATGCCTCACTATATCATTAAGCAACGCATAAAAGACATGTTTTATCGTAAAAGTTGCATCTTCCGCTAAAGATTCTGGACTATATTGGATGGAAGTCTCCATTTAGTGGGGGAATTTTCTGACCTGGTGTAGCCGGGTGCGCAGTCTTCGCAGGAGAGTCCTTTGTAGCCCCTTGGACAGGCGCATCTTTCAACACTCGTAGCTATCCCTTGGTTGAACCCGGCGTCGAACCCGACTGCAGTCGACAGGCTGATGTCACGCACACTACAAGGCGAGAGAAGAAGGTTAGGTTAAGTATTAAAGGGTCAATTCGGCAAACAGCGACGGGTCAGACATACTAAGAGCACTTCAAGTAGTCCCTTAAGGATCAGGCACGACTGATCTCACGCCGGCATTGGACAAACAACGCTTAAAAATGTTAATAGCTTGAATATGCAACACTTTCTATGCTCCCTCGGTCTTTGTACAAATGAATGGTGTTGCTGAAGCACGAAAATTTGTCCCCTACAGCGAGATCTGTAGATGTTGACACTTACCCCACTCTGCTGGCCCCGTCCACCACGTTGGCCCTGATCAGGATCTGTGTCACGTCCGCCAGGGCCATCAACAAGTGCTCCCTGCTCGTGGGTTGCCCGTCTTGCCTCTCCCAAGCCGATTCTACGATTGGAACGTTGAATGACGCGGATCCGTCGGTATCAGACGTGGCAGGTCCTTGAACGTAGTGAAGCATTCGAATGTCGTTTCCCTGTAATATTTAAGAAGAAAGAAGCTTATTGCTTTGAACTGAAGTTCATCATAATGCTATGGCGATATAGATTGTGTGCTAAGGCTAAGTCTTCTCTGGCTTCATCCTTACGTTGCATTCACACTTCTGTGCGAATCAATCTCAATTTTGATCAGCACCAGGTTCTCAATCTCATACTGCACTTTTCTGCCATTCCCTGAAGAATGGAGATGTCAATCTGACATTTGGTGCTTTTTTATCCAGACGTCTCAAATTCTACAGTTGTTGTAGTTTGGCAGCTGCCAACATTTCCTTATTCTTCTGTAAGTTTTCATTCAGGGCTAACCTGAAGTCAATGTGCAAAACTTGAAGTACATTTACTTTCGCACGTTGAAGTCAATGCGCAAAAGTCAAGGTGCAGGTGTGAGGACGAGTGTAAGGATGAGGATACTGTCGTTCATCTGATATATTCTGGAAAGCAAGAGAGCTACAGACAATAAAACATTTTGCAAAAAGATCCCAAGATTTTAATCTTAACGACCCCTTATTTTAAGATACAAAATGTGGTGTCGCATCGCTGAGTTCCATGACTTCGAATGCAAGCTTCTTTAATTGAGTACGTACGCCTGGGTAGGTAGACTATACACACAATTTTTCGTGTTATTTGTCCACACACTTGCAGTCAATAAAACTCTCGTATAAAGGTAAGAAAGTTTACGTTGAGTATATACGTATGTGTATGAAAACCAAGATTTCCGAAGTGCAGGTGGATACTCGGGATTTTCAAGTCGGCGGGGAGGAAGCCCCGGTCGGTCAGTTCCACCGGGTAAATGCACAGTCAGGAGAAAGTGCACCAACTGGAACACGTGTGTAAACAAAATGTACAACTGCATTCTTTGACACTTTCTCCTAAGTGGTGGAGCATTAGTTGATTACTCATACTTATAGAGCTCGCGGGGTTAGAGAACTTTCTGTCTATCTGAGAGAGAGAGCAAAAGAGAGAAAAGCAGCTCACTATAAAGAGGCTGACGATCAAGAGAGGTCGTGCCACACACTCGCAACCCTTTCCCCTGCAACAACTACCTTTTAAGGGAAAGAACAGACAGGCAGATTTTCTTTCTTTTGTACATTTTGCACCATAGTTTTCTGCACACACAGACACACACCGAAGCAAACACACAAATGAAGCGACTGACGAAGCCTCAGGCGGGTTTCTTCGTCGTGGTGGCGGTCGCCGCCGCGGTGGTGGCGGCGGCCCAGCCGGCAGCCGCGAGGATTGCAGGAATGAGGGTAAGGACGACATAACTTCTAGCCAAAGTGTCTTCAGCGACTTTTTTTTGGCGGGCTACGCACAACGAGCAGTTCTCCAGTCCTCGAGATCGCTCCGGCCGATGTTGAACGCATGACTTTGGAGAGGCTGCCTGCGGAGGCCATGGGCTCAGAGGTGCGCTGTGACTCCTCCACTCGGCCGTCAGAGGGAGGACTCACGGATGAGCACACAGTCATGGCTCAAGTACAGAGTACAGGTTGCGGAAGGCCAAATGTGACTGCAATCGCAAACAAAGCAAAGGTTGCATTTGGCCATCCCCACCCTGCACACACACAGAGTGCGACCAGCCAGCAGTGGTAGCTGTCAAATCATGTAGAAATGAATATTAGTGGTGTTCATGGACTTATGTGTGGGTTCATATGATGTAACATAAGCAGGTCTACTCACTTGGTACAAGCCTTTCATACACATAGAATTTGCTACAGTTAGTTGACTTAGAAAGTACATCAAGTACATTTGACTCAAAGAAGTACAGCCAGACAGTTATGGCACATTGTAACGTCCACATAGCGAGAACTAGTGCTTACCTCATGACTGCGTATAAATTTTATCCTAACCCTGACATTGTGCTTTTCTCTGGAGGGGGAGAGAAATTCTTGCACATTGAATAACGCAAGAAAAAATTGCATTTTGTGGTCAATAAGACGCCGAACAAACAACAGCTCCAGCTACACTTGCTCCTGACCACAGCATCTGGCATGAAACAATTGGGGAAAATGGTGTGCACACATTCACACAAAGTAAAGGCTGTGTTCCATGGTCGAAAGCTCGAATCAAGTCTGAGTAGATTTTCCTCCAGCTTTGTTGACAGAAAAGCTCGAGTTCGGGTTCCAAAAGCCCGTCGAGTAACTCGCATGCAGCCCTGAAGACCCCAGCAAGTCCATAGGATCCTTCTCTGCATAAGTGAGTTTCAATATGTGGGCTAATAAGTCAGGAAGTGCACGTACATAGAGATGGGATCCAGATGGCACTCGAATAACACAACAATTTTATAAAAATAACGCCCGAACCCTGATCAGCATTCATACGCTTCACATCCGGATGAAACGTATAAAGTTTCTTTTGCCAATTTCTTCCAAAGTTTCCAACTTTGCACTCGCGGCAACAAGTCATGCATCATAATTTGCATACGTCTTATGTTCATCTGTCCAGCACCATGACTAAGAAAATGTAGCTGTTGTGCTCCGTTTATGCACCTGATCCGTTCAATTCGAATACTCATCCGGAGAAAGTCCAAATTGGTCTTCATCCGGGCAAGGAAAATGACGGAAAAGTGTCCAGCCCAAGGTGCACGCACACTTGAGCTCTACCTTGAGGGATGAAGAGAAGCCAAATTGGCAGACAGCATCCCTGGGGAATCAACAATGACCGGGCGGATTTGCCTTCCCCCGAAGATGAAGGTGGAAAATGCAAATTCGGGAAGTTCCACGATATTTACGGCCTCGTTACCCTATGAGATTGTAATCAAATATGCAAAAAAAATCGATTTCCTTCGATCCCACGACATCCACAAACAAACATACGTCTTTCTCTCTCTCCCTACATTTTCCATGTACTTTTTTCCCCTTTTCCAGTGCTTTCCCAACCCGAACTACGGCGGCGGCAGCGGCGGTGGCGCCCGTGTGGACCATTCCGCGACCTCCGCGTTTCCCATCGTGTGCGTGTACCCTTCGGCCAGGAGCCTGGAGGACGACGACCTCGCCGAGCAGCAGAGCGAGGTCGTGAGCCAGGCCTCCGAGGAGCAGCAACAACCACAGGTGGGTGTACGCACGTACACGACCGTGTCTGGTCCGTGTGTCACGCGCTGCTGCACCCGTACTGTGTGGCGTTGCACAAGTCCGACACGGTGCGCTCCTGCTCCTATGCTGATTGAACAAAGCTCAGTCTTGTAGAACTGTGCGGGGAACAACACGCTCATTGGACCTTCCAAATTTATGAGAAACCCCCGGTGTGGATATAAAATTTACGTGCAATTTATGACAGTACCGTACATTGTAGTGAAGGTAGCTCTCTTTTTGAATCAGGGTACAGGGTGAGGAAGGGCTGACGGCAACTTTTCATCTTGAGGCCACAAACTCTCAATGATGGCATTTCATCTTCATCACCCTGTACACGTACGTAAGACACACGTACGAGATCTCACGTGTAAGACGTCAGTAAAAAATCATGCTACTACAGAAGATACAGCATAGTGAGTGAAATCGCCGCTGCCTAGGACTTCTGGTACTCCTCCTACGTGCAGTAGTAGGATCTAAGCTACAACTTCTACAACGTCCATCTGTGGTCCAGGACTAGTGGTCCAGGACAACACAGGACCGGGACCCCCTTTGCTTCCACTGTATTGGTGCAGCCCCAACTTATTGGTCCTTTACAAGTCTTTGGCACTTCCCCAACGTGCATTAGGAGCCCATGACCTGGGTTGCTTCCACTGTACTGCTGCATTTCCAACTTATTGGGCCTTGAGAAGTCCTTGGCACTTTCACTACGTGTGTTAGGAGCCCATCACTCCTGTTGCTTCCGCTGCATTGCTTATTAATTTATTGGACCTTTACAAGTCCTTGGCACTTTCACCACGTGCAGCCGTCTCTGGAAGACAAACAGCAGCACCTAATCCAGTGCAACAACATGTTCACAGTTTCAGCGCCGCCCCGACGACCTGATCCACATCTGGCGCCGCGGTCTGCGTCTGCGCAACCGCGCCGCCTCCAGGTTCTTCAACGTGGCCTACCCGCAGGGCAGCAGACTCCTGCCGAGACTGTACAAGTAACGGAGTCCCAGCTGAGAAGCAGGCGGTTCCCCCCAAAATGGTCAAGAGTGTGTCACAAGAAGGAAGACAACAGCACGAGTGTCTTTGGCACAGATTTCTCGCCTCCAATCTATTATGCAGAGATTCTTTGACTCCAGAATCTATGATGTCAAAAATTGCGAAGTTCTCGGCCCATGTATACTGCAGGCCCATCAGTTACTGTAATAACAACGTAGAGGAATTGAACAGAGGGTGTTGCACTTTGGGGAGGGCATTCTCTTTAAGCACCCTCTTTCTATCTAGCAAACATTATTTATCTACCTACTTACTCATTTCTTCAGTTATTTTTTTCAAACATTTGGTATTGGTTTAAGAAGAGTCTGTAGTTGCACTTGCGCACCACGCATACTTGATGCAACTTTTACATTGCTGTGCTAATAAACGTGCGACAAAATACACGAGAGCTACAACATGGCCAGCTTTGTGCAGTTAAGTGCGTGTACGTGTCAGCTATTCAGTGTCTAGTACTACCTCTATTTCCACGAGGTGTCCTTGTCCGGAGAGATCCCGTCCCTCAATGGCCGGGTCTGTGCTGATGCTGAACCGGAGACTTCCACCGTAAGCGCCCAGCCGGTTACCGGTGAATTGGGCCGGAAGACGCCAGAAATATTCCTGAAGAATGGGATTTCTTAAGGTCATCTACAGGAGAACTGCACGCATAGCACATCACATGAACATTGTAGACGTCGTTGGGGTACTTCTTACAGTGCTATTGAACGTGTCTTGCAGTTGGTCAAAACAGTGCAATTTCTGTTATTAGTTAACCCTTCTGGTCAATCCCAGTAGAGTAGTTGTCCTAGTGCGTTGAGAGCATTGGGACAATGTTATACTTTTCATAATACTAGAGCATGATAAGTTATGACAGTATAATTGTACGAGTTCTCGTACGTAGACATGGAGCAAGCTTTCCTCCTTCGAGTCTGAGCACAGTTCGAGCCTAGTGAGGTTAACAGTGAGCCAAAACTGATCTGAGCTTACGCGAAAATGTTAGTAAAAGGCCTAATCCGCTATAAATAAGTAAATCTCAATTCTGGAGCTCGTACGAATTGAAACCTTTGAGAACCAAGAATTTTCCAGCAAGTAGGGATGTAGCCAAGTTTTTTCATAGTGAAGATTCGAAATGATACGAGCCTAGTGAAAAAGTTAATCATTTATTCAGAAACAGACCTAATCCTTTGAATTGCAATTATTGACTATGACTATTATTATGAAGAAAGGGCTGGAAAATTGGAAAGTTTGAGAAAAGAAAGGAAGAGATAAAAGTGCCGAGTAATTGAACTGTGGTTGCTTTTCTCAAGGAAGTTTGTGCTGAAATGCTTTGACTTCGCAATGGCAGCGCTGAATGTCATGGAAGTGTAAGACTACCGGGTGTCTGGAAAGTCCTTATCCACTCCGCAGGAATAACTTTGACAAGATAATCTCTGCAGCCTCAAGTTGCACGATAAACTTACTTAATAAAAGTTTGAGGACGTCCATTCGAGAGTCCTATTGGTCGAATATCGAACCATAAAAGCAGGGTTGCCAAACAATGACAGCGAATGCGACAGAAGCATGTTTCTGAAAGTGAGTAAGGCCCTTCTGGAAACCGGTGTACCTTCATGTGTGCATTGAGGGCTGTCGGGTGGCAAAAGGTTGACATGCCAAGGTCCAAAATCCTTTGTCAGCAAATTTGTTTGTGAAAAAAAAAAAGAAAAAAGAAATGGTTCCACGGTGGAGATCAAACCGTGCATGAGGATTGAGGTACACAACGCCTATTCTATTGAGACTCCTTATCAGGAACTGTTTGCAGAGTCACGATCCAGTGTTCGGCTGTTAACGCCTTGGGCCTCAAAAAATCAGGCCTAATTAGTTTCAGAGGTGCAACAGTACATGCAACGTGTACTTTTTCAGGCATGACTTTGCTGCACTTGCAAATTGCAACGACTACTTCATACACTTGAGAGCACATGCAAATTGAAGGAAAAATTCTTTTTCTTACTTGCATGCCAGAAATAAAGTGCCTCAGCCTAGCAACACCCCCAGTACATGCAATTGCATACATTACCGTATATACTGTACCGGTACGCTTGTGTACGTACTCATTGCATTGTCTACACATACATTGATTGTATTATATTGTATACATTGTCTACACTACATTGTATGTACGTACGTCAGTTGCCCTTACCCCTTGGCTGAGTGTGTCCCGACCTCTGTAGACGAGCTCTCTTCGGTCAGCGTCCACTTCCAGACCCTGGCCTTGGCCAATGCTTTCTTCCTCGGGGCGACTTGGATCAAGAAGGACAAAGTCCAGAGCTTCGCCCTCCTCCAAGAAGCTGACGGTGTCCTAAATGTTGATGGAGAAGTGTTTGTGGGACGCAAGACAGCAATTACTGTTGATAAATGGGATGCATAACAGCACCTTTCACTCCTTTCTCAACTTTAATGATAATTTACTAAGCTTTTACCTCATTTGAGAGCGCAATTTTTACACGTCTCACCTGTCCACGGAAGAATGACGACGCTTGACAGGACGTTGGTCTCCCCTGCTCGTTTGGAATGCCCATGCAGAAGCACGAGATGCAGCCGGCGGCGGACGTCTCGGACGAGTAGAACTCCTGGGGACTGGAGCAGGTCTCGGGGTCGGTGCCGCCCTGATACACATCGCAAAAACGACCTTCATATCCACGCTAAACCGAGAAGAGAATGAATGGACTTATAGCAGTAACGTTATTACAATGATAACAACAACACTTAAAATTAAAAAAATAATTTAGTTCACTGACCTTGCACTGACATTGTCCGGTTCTCCTGTCTGGATCTGGTCTCAGGCTGCCCTCGGGGTAGTTGCAGCGTGCAGTGCTCGCCCCTGCATCTAAGGATGACAATATAAATGAACAGCATTAAAAGAATAGGGAATGAGTGATTTTCCCGCTCCTCGCATTAACACTGTGGGGGGTGATCATGTGTGCTCAATAGTCTATTTAGTACCTTGAATTGTATTTAACGCTAAATCATTCACGCTGACTTCTTTGCACTAAAACTACAATCAACATCCTTGTTCATCCGACCCGTCCCTGCACTGCGTCACCCCGTCGCATCTCAGGGAGGCCGGAATGCACTGCCTGGTCCAGAAGCTGTCCTGCACGCCGTAGCCATTGCTGCCACACTCGAACAGGGGAGGACAGGAGAATTCGTCTGAGAGGTCTGCGCACTGGGGTACGAGGTCGCAACGGTGATACAAGGGGATGCATTGGCCATCAGAGGCGCAGCGAAACTCGTTGGCGGAGCACACGCTGGCGTCTGTCAAGGTGTAGTTGTTTGGTTAGACTAGTGCTGTCAGCGATTGCTTTAGTGCGTCACGTCCTTGCCTGCGTAGCACCCTCTTTCATCGGACCCGTCCGCGCACTGCACGATCCCGTCGCAAGCGATGTCCCTCTCCGCCCTCAGACACACGTTGTTGGCGCAGAGATGCAATCCGGCGCCGGCGCAGTAGTCGGTGCATCCGCACGCCTCGTCGCTTCCGTCCGGGCAGTCGATCCGGCCGTCGCAGCGGAGCGCCAAGGAGAGGCAGCCGCCGACGCCGGAAGAGCATGAGAATTGATCTGGGGCACACAAGGGGACTAAAGAGAAAGAGATTGACCTAGCAGATTTCGAACTATCACGGTCCAGTGATGCTGGACTTGAGGTATTGCTTACTGTTCCTAGAGCAGTAGAACTCGTCTGACTTGTCCCTGCAGTCGTAGTGCCCATCGCACTGACGTCTGGCGGAGATTCTCCCCCCGTCACAGCACTCAAACATGTATTTGGGGGTGTTGACGCATTCAGACTCGTCAGTGCCATCGATGCAATCCACCACAAGGTCACACCTCCGGGACTCCGGGATGCAACTCTGACCTTTGTCACAAGAGAATTCTCCTGGTCTGCACTCGATGGCGCAGTCGCGTTCGTCGGACCGGTCTAGGCAGTCCCGTTGGTCATTGCACACGAGATCTCTCGGGATGCAGCCTTGGCCGTCTGCACATAGGAACTGATCTTCTTTGCAGGGGTAGTAGGTGGACGTGTTGTTGCAGCCGGTCTCGTCGGACATGTCCGGGCAGTGGACGACGCCATCACACCTTTCGTCGACCTGGACGCAACTGCCGTCTCGGCACTGGTACTCGTGGACTTGGTTGCACTCCGTACCCAAGTCGGGACACTGTTTCTCGTCCGACAAGTCCGGACAGTGTGAGACGCCGTCGCACCTCTGCTCTCTCGGTATGCAAGTCGTCCCGTCATGACACCGGTACTCGTCCGGGAACGTGCAGGTCACGCTCTGTTGGCAATTCTGCTCATCAGAAAAGTCCAGGCAGTCGAAAATCCCATTGCACCTCTTGGACAGGTTGATGCAGGTGCCGTCGCGGCAGAGATACTCTCGGCACGTGCTGGTCGCATCGACGGGGTCGCATCCCGTCTCGTCAGATTGGTCAGAGCAGTTGGCAACTCCGTCGCACCTTTTTTCGCCGTCGAGGCAGGCGGATCCATCCCGACAGCGATACTGGCCCGGCCAGCACGAGACGGCTACTTCGTCCTCGTCGTCCTCGTCGCCGCCGGGCGGCTTGAAGCAGTCCAGCTCGTCGGACAGATCCCAGCAGTTGTAGACGCCGTCGCACTTGAGCTCGGGTGGAATGCAGTCGCCATTTTGGCACCAGTACCAGTCAGACTGGCACTTCCCGGCTGTTTCTTCGCCAGAGTCAATGTCTTCCTCAGTGTCTGCAAAGATCTCCTTTGTTCCTACTTTCCATGGCAACAGGTTTTCCTACCTTACCAGGCTTGGAGTCATTGATTGGACAATCCCGCTCGTCCTCGCCGTCGGGGCAGTCGGGGGCGCCGTCGCACAACTGCTGCGGGCAAAAGAACCACAACATGCGCCCCGATGTCGTCGAGCCACAAGAGATCATCTCTTCGGAAGAACAAGCTGTGGAGCGTAGGTGCAAAGAACATGTACATCCTAGATGCAATTCGGTCTACGCACACCGTACTTATGCTGGAGCCCCACATGTGCAAGGAGGAGAGAGACAAATGTTTGTAAGAGCGAGGAGAAGTCCCCTGAGTGGAGGGGGACACATTCAAACTCACTACTTTTAAAGCAACACTTGCTTGTCTAAAGAAATAAGCGAGCGGCACACAAGGGGTTAGCCTTGGGAGTGTTGACGACGACAAACGTGGGCTTGAAGGGGGACAAAAAGTTGACCATTTGCTGGTGATGAGAAAGACTCCAGCTCGCTTTAAGTGTGGATTTGAGGTGCGCTCGATCAATTCTTGTGCCAAAAAAGCAGACTCAAGCTTAACCATGTAAATTGTACACGCTGCAGTGAACCTCCAAGTACTGAATTTTGCTGTACTATGCAGTCCTTGCAAAGCTACCTCTTCAGACGTCTCTACCAAGCGCACCATGCTAACCCGAGGCAAAACAAATTTGCTACGACCTCGAATTGGCTCCTTTTCATCCTACGTCATCATTTCTGCTTAGCATTTTGTTAGGCATCAGTTCATTCTCCAGTTTCTAAAATAAAGGAGGAAAAGGAACTTTCAAAATATGAAGCTGTACACGTGTGTGCGCGTACGTACACGCTAGGACTGTGCGATATTCAAGAAAGATCACATCGACGATACGCGATATTTTCCTCGAGTGCCACCCGTTGCTCGATCCGATACTCTTAAAGTATCGTAAATCAAATTCGCGCCCAGAGTTAGTAAATGCTAGACCACAAGAGATAAATTCATTGCAGACTTGCAGTTGCGCTTGTAAATTTCTGAGCTGGCTTTTGTTTGTCAGACAGATTGACTACACTGTGTCCTGGAATCGCTGTGGACAGTTTTAGGTGCTTATAGGTATCTCTGTGTGTTGCCAACTGCTTAAAATTGAAGTGGCGGAGAATAGCGGAATGATACCTTCAGAAAGGAGAAAGGTATCGTTTGTACTTTGAAAAGTATCGCATCGCCAATACTTCCTTAGGCGAGACGATACTCGACACTAGAAAGCCTCTCCACACTCGATTCGATGCTCGAGTATCGCACAGTCTTAGTAAACACGATGCAAAAGACCCCAACAACCGAGAGGTTCTGTTTTGTTAAGCTGTCCCAAAGAGATCATTTTTTGTTATCCCGCTCTTTCGTTACCTGGCTTCTTCGGTTCTCCACAATCTTCCTCGTCTTCACCACCCAGGCAGTCCCGGACGCCGTCGCACCTGGCCTCCTCGCAGATCTCGGCGCCGTCCGCGCACTTCAGGCGGCGGCTGGTGGCGCAGCGCGGCCGGAAGGGCGGACGCCAGTCTGGGGTGCACAATGAACTTCCATGAGCTTGATGAGGCACAATAAGGCCAAAATGGACTTTTTCACTCACCTCTTCATAGCCCAGGGAAATGGAGGCCGATGCTTTTGGATGCCCATTATGATGATGACTTACGACCCCGGTGGACGAAGACATTCTTTTTGTTCTGGCACAGGTCGGCCCCCTGACACTTTGTCTACACGCACACATTGCACAATGTCTCACAGGGTGACGCACGTTTTGGACGATGGAGAGAGGTGCGAAGGAAGCCCAGATCTTGCCCCCGAACAAGAAAGACTCCCCTAAGCCTGGTTGATGCGGTGACGTAATTTTTTCAAAGGCCAAGACATAAGACAAAGAACAGATTCCAATGACGAACACAGTTGTCGCTGTTGCGAGTTGCAGAGCTATGCAAAGTGCTAGGGTTGAAATACTTTGCACTTTCTCTCCTTTTTGCAACCGACTTTTGCACAGTCACAACGCGGCTGTTTGAATCTGAAATTAGTGCATGAACGAGTCCAAGACAAGCGTCCGCGCACACTTTTCGCACATTTTTCGAATGTCCCTGACGTGGCTGTGCAAAGGCCGCTGCTCGAGGTTGTTCTTCGAGCAGGCTGCTGCTGGTGGCCTTTGGCGGCGGTGCAGAATTTGGGCGTTAAAAAATTCTTTAATATTTGTTGCAAACTCATGGTGTGCTGTTGAAAAAAGTCTTTTTCAGATCCTTGTAAAGTGGCAGAGAGCGTCAATCGAAGCATCTTGGCAAAGTATTTTTGAAACCCAGCCTCTAACTCCACACAAAGATCACGAGTGTGATCTGCATAGTCTTGCATAGTCCAGCTTGTGTGTGCGAGCGTGCAAAATCATCTCTAGCAGAAAATTCAATTTCCGCATGATGACGCGAGACCGCGGAGGAAAAAAGAAGCCTCTGTTAATTCCTACGCGCGCATGGACAGAAACAGTGACTCCGAGAGCAAAAAGGGGGGCCCTCTTGACAGGCCCGGTTCTTGACAAACGTCTCTCTCTTTGTAGCTGTCGGTCATCTCATCATGCGTGTCAGACTCAGGCCAAATGAGTCTGTCGCACGCAGACAAAAGAGCTCATCAGACACGGCTGTGCCACGTCTCATACAGGGTGTCGCAGCTCAGTTGCTACTCAGCTTCGGGGGGGTTTGCGCAGCTAATAACTGATGTGGAACCTCCAAGCAAGGGACAAGACGCTTATGGTCGGGGCAGAAAGTTCGGGCTTGAGCATTGTCGTAGGCATGTGCGGGGTGCCGAATCATTCATGATGCTGCTTCGATGTCTCGGTGGCGGATTCGCTATCACTGTTTGCTGTTGCCAATGCGGAGTTGTGGTCTCGGCAACAACCGCACAAGTATCGACAGCAACAACGGGTCACTGTTGGACCGAAATCTGTAGATGAAGCATTTTGCACATTGCACAGTGATGTTCGGTTGGCATCCTTGAAGTATCAGCAATTGTGGCTTGACCAAAGACTCTTTTGTGGCCTTAGGTATGTTTACAAATGAGACTGTGAGATCAGTGCGATGATCTGTTAACCAGGCATTCTGAGCCTTCAGCTGCCTCGACATGAAGTGACAGGAGAACCTGACAAGGAGGCACTAAAGTCCATATGTTCAGAACAAGTTACTTTTCATTAGTAAATGAGAATTTCACTTGCTGCCCAAAGAGTCTGACATCACATGAAACGTTAGCAAAGCGGATTTTGGTCCAACGGTTCCCTCATTGTCTCACACACAAAAAAACACGACGAAATAAAACGAAATTTGAAGTGTAAACAGAAAAAATGGGTCCTCTTTCTAACATTTTTCTTGGCGGCCAAAACGAACCGGACACCGAACTGAAACTACGACTTCTAAACGTCGAACCGCCAGAATTCCTTAGGCACCCGCACATTTCTACCATATCCATGTGTGACCCCGACATCTTTAAGCATAATATTTCATTTCTATGAGGTCAAAGTGTGCTAGTTTATGCTGTCAAGTCTGTCAAGTTTGTAACACCACATGAAGTCTTCGTTTTTTTGCGTCGCCGTGTGAGCCAACCTCACCATGTACGCGGTGTCGAACATGGGCAGGCGCAACACCTTCATCGTGACTGCTGACACTTCAGGAAGTCTTGCCTCCTCCTCAAGTGTCACTTTGTGCCGAATCAACGAATATGAAACTTCAAGGAATGGGAAAAGTTGCAGTTGAACCGAGTCAACCTGTACAGAGTTTGGTGTCCTAGCAGAGAGAACTGAGACGCCCTGTACGACCGGTGCCACCCAGCAGATGTTTGGCCTTTCTGCGCTGCCGACGACCAAAACATTCAAGACCAAAGAAAAACTGCGATGCAACTCCTGTCGCCATCGTTCTATGCCAACATCCTTCTGTGGGGCTCCCAAATAAGACGACAAATAACGAAGCTGAGCTGCATTTGACGAGTTATTTAGCCAACAGGATTCTTTTTTGTCATCCTTGGCAGATTTTTCCATTCTTTCCATTTCCTCTCGCTTCCACTCATGTTTTCCCGCATGTACGTATTAAAATTTATCAGAAGTCCCTGGTGCAGCCACAGAAAACTAGAGCTTAAGATCGCAAACCTGGAGGCAGGAGAAGTTCTTGAGAGAAAACGATCTCGTGCTGGAGCTTTCGAATGTTCTCGCGTCTGGACTCCCCTCGTGTCTGAGATGCCAAGATCGTTCTCCTCTGCATCGGTGGCAACACCGTCCTGACGCGTGCCTGGCGGCTGTGCCGCACGCTCTACTTGGACCTGTCCATGGTGGGCAGCAGTACCAAAAGCCTCATCAATCACACGACCTAAAGCTACGGGGTTGTATGGACGTTGTCAGCACACAACAACAGACGACGCAAAGCCAGAGTGCGTGGCAAAGAAAAATATTGCGTTACATCACTATTATCGACATTAGATATTGTCGACAACAGCAAGAACCGTACTTAGTGGAGCTCGCCTAGAAGAGACGCCGCATTCTGTATGGGCAACAGCTCTGTTAGCAACAACGAAGACGTCAGAACAGAATCTAATCGTGCACCTACATAAACACATTATCCTAGTCTGGCGTTTGTGACAAATAAAACATGCAAATACAGAAGTCTCCGGTTATAATAATCTCGGTTGCAGTCACAATCCGGGTAGAGTCGTCGCCCTCCCCACTCCCGACTTCTTACTTCATAGAACAGGCATTTTTTTTACTAAAAGTCATCAAATCAATTGAAATTGCTGACAAATGTTTGTTTGTCTTGTGGACAATTTAAATTTTGAGGACAGTGACGTGTTACAAACGTCATGTACAAAGTTGTCATTTTGATTACATTCCAATGTTTCAGCTAAGTCAGGAATGCAGCCAATAGCCGACTTTTTTGCACTGGAAGTACGAGATGAAAGTTCCGTGGCAGTAGTACTTTATATTCTCTGTTTCGAGGGAAATAAACCGAGCTCCAGAGTAATGCCGAAAAGGACTCTATATGACAAGCCCGAGGGCTCTATAAAGTCCGAATCTCTGTTACATGGGACATCCGCTTATTGCCCTTGAACAGACTATATGTGATAGGTACATTGAGTAGCAACAGTACGAGCATCAACGAACTATGAGCTGTTTTTCAAAAATGACAAAACAAGAACCCTCTCTCATTAACAGCAGCTTTTGCTTAAGGACATGGTACTTCAGACATTACCAAAAAAGAGTGCTATTCTATATCAGAGAGCATTCAAGTCTGAAATGGCCATCTGCAATGATGCAACACCAACTGAAGCAGACTGCCTTCGGTATTTCTCTAAGATCCCGCAAGACAAAAGTTACAAAGATCAATATTGTGGACTATCTACTCAATGCTGAATGGCACTCACCAGAGGCTGCCTCAACTCAAAAATACTGTCACAGTAAAATATATTCCTCTTTCACATAGGGAAGAGTTTCCTCAAATAAAGAACAAGGTATCGAGTTGTGTGGCTAGCGAAATTTCTCATTTGACACCTACTTTAGCTCTCAAGTTCCTCATACCAAAGCATCATGGTGAAGATCAACAGTGGCAGGCCTGTTCGCTGGCAACCCTTGTATCTAACATCTTGCAAGAGCTGATTACAAGGGATTGATGAAAGCACCTCCCAAGTTCTGTTCTTGACCAGGAGGATTTTGATCAGCACCAAATATCTTCCCATCTCCATGGGCAAGAGCAGTCTTTCTGAAATTGGCGGGGAGGTTGCCCGGGTTCCGTCAAAGAGAAATCCACCATCATGTACAAGACACTATTGGCAGAAAACCTCAGCCTCAGGGGAGACCCGTAATGGTGCGTCAACTGTTGAGTCAAAAAGTCACCACGTCGGGGCATGGGACCGTGCAGTCAAGGAGAGTCTTGGTGGCAGCAGAGCGTCCACTCATCAGATGGCCCATTTTCTGCGACTCACCTCCGCAGAACGACATAAAGAACTGATGTTACTGTGAGTATTGTTGTCTTCCTTTATGGTCTTATTTAACAATTATGGTCACATGCACTTTTATTGAATATAGTCTTATCCCTAAGGAAAGAAGGATTGTTATATCGGTCAGGATGTAAGCCTTTTTCTCTCAGGGGTTGGTGTCATAGTACACTGGACAGTCCAGTTTTATGCTCCTCCTTGCACACACCAACGGAAAAGAAAAGCCATCGGTCATAAGAATACAGTCCTGGGCGTAAGTAATTGCGTCGAGCATGACATCTCATACGCTGCACTGAAACGTGTTGAAGTGGAATTTTGATGTGGAATGTGTAGCTGTGAGAGTGGGACACAGTGTTGAGTGCACAGGTTCAATGTCAAGAATGCCCATTTTGGCACTAGAATGCTTAAAAGGAAGCCACCTGGAGGGGGGGGCAAACAGAAGAGAAATTTGGCTTCTTCAGGGGGGTAAACATGGATGAAATTGGCTGAAAGTTTCACAGATGAATCCTGACCCCCTGGCCCACCATTTCCACCAGGATTCACTTCCCAGGCCCTCCGGCACCATGAGCAAGCATGCAAAAACCCCGTGTCTGCATTGAGAGATTGCTATGTTCCGTGAAGCAGCAAAAAGAGAGTGACAGGGTGACACATTGACATATAAACAAAAACTCATCAACGACAGTCGGGAAATCTCGAGGCATGGACTGCCTCGGGACTGCCGAAGGATCGTCATCACCAGTACCGAGAGATGGCAGTCCAGCACTTTGCGGAGCTGATCAGACTCAGAAGTATCAAGAAAAGGCAGTCCAAATCATCCTCAGCAGTAGCGAGAGAAGGCAGCTGGGATCATCCTCAGCAGGAGCAAATGTGGCAGTCCAGATCGAGATTTCCCAACTGTTGTCGATGAGTTTTGTTTACCTGTCAAAGTGTCACCCAGTCGCTCACTCATTGCTGCTTCATGGAATGTAGCAACTTCTCAACCCAGACATGGGGTTTTTGAGTGCCTGTGCATGGTGCCGGAGGGCCTGGGGAGTGAATCCCAGTGGAAATGGTGGACCAGGGGGTCCGGATTCCCCCATGAAAATTTCATCCAATTTCATCCATGTTCCCCCCCCCCCCTGAAGAAGCCAAATTTCTCTTCTGTTTGGCCCCCCTCCAGGTGGCTTCCTTTTAAGCATTCTAGTGCCAAAATGGGCAGCTGTGACATTGACCCTGTGTAGTCAACATTGTGTCCCAGTCTCACATCTACACGTTCCACATCAAAATTCCACCTCAACACGTTTCAGTGCAGCGTAGCAGGTGTCGACATGACCGACGCAATTACTCACGGCCAGGACTGTATATCAGTGACAATCGTCAAAGCCCTCGGTCCCGAAGTCCTGACTATGGCCGGAGAAGATTGCAACTGTTTTTAGTTTTCCTCTATTTTTCCCCGAAGCAAAATACTATTCGAATTTTTCCTTCAGTCTTATTTAGCTCGGTATCAGTTTGGAGGCTTATATTTGAGAAAAAACGAGTGTCCCCTTGGGTGCCGATTCAGCTTAAGCAATTGTTTTTAATGCCTTAAAATGCTACACAAAGCTGTCTTCTCCAATCAAACTTTGTTGCGAATTAAGCATTGTATCTCAGCTTCCTCTCCATGACATTGCTGAAGCGGTCGGACACATTGATTCACTGCCACCTTCATTCAAAGTGGCAAGTATTAAAGCTAAGCGCTGCATTAAAGCGATTAAAGCTAACTCGAGTGCTCATGTCTCTTTCTGGCATTTTTCCCCCACACTATGAACATCCAAAAATATGCAAGGATTGCTGGAACGAATGTGCTTCTTATAAGCTCGTCCCACTGTAATTTTATAGACTCATCGAAAAGTCAGGGTTGTCTCAGGAGCTCCGTGCCCCACCCTGTACAAGCCGTTTTAAGAGCTTCAGCACGCTCCTTAGAAATAAGTCGAGTATCTCCTCCATCACTCAGGCAAATCGTGCTCAAGTAGGATTCACTTGCCAAAAAGTAATCTCTCTCTCTTGGCTCAGCACTCTCCTCCTTCCATTTATGTAGTAGCTACTTGAAGTTTGCAAAAAAAATGTGCAATCAAGGTAGCTGCTTTCTTAATTGGGGCACCGATGATGATGAGCTTTTGCTCGGACTCTGCAGAGTCTTTAGTACGTCCTCTTTTTCTGGGTCACAGAGCTGATTTAACATCGTTCCAGACAGTTTGGCTCTTGCTGTGCAGTGGGTGGGTGCTCTGCTCACCCCACTGAAGCACTTTTGGGGAGGCTTCTTTTTTAGGTTGGAGTGGCAGTTGGACATCTTGCTGGAGCTGACACGACTGAGCCTCGGAATATTAGGTAAAATCGTTCAAATATTGACTTTTCTCGGAGGGGAGAGAAAATCATTAGTGAGTAGTGACAATGCAGAAGTGAAAAATGTGCAAATGACAATGAAATTTTGCTGGCCACCTTTACCTGAAGGTTCGATGTCCACTCAAGCATATGAGTCACGACTCGGAGAGAAATGTAAATCACACTAAAAGACATCAGCTTCACATCATTTTGCCTCCCTTATGACATTTCAATTTTTCCTGGTCTTGATGTTCATAGCGGCCAGGTCGGGGTCTGGAGATCGGGTTGGGATCTGATGATCTCAGACTTGATTTTCGTCGATCTAGGCTATTTTGGTCCAAAAACTACCCCTTCCACTCATCTAGCCAGCCAGAACAAGACTCCCTTCCCAACTCGCCAAAGCTACATTCACCCAGTTCTGTAAGGATGGCTTCGGGCTAAGCCCGAAGACCCCGGATTCGCACCCTCTCTTGTGGCCCCAAAGCTTTTTTTTTATATAAAAAGAAAGCTTTCAAGAAAACTGTTCAATGCTTCTACGTTATGTTACTCAAGCCCTTGAAGCAAAAGAGAATAATCCTAGCTCAAACCGGCCCTAGTCCGATGCGACAAGTTAGTGATGCAAACGAGTCGACATTTCACGATCTCAACCGAGTCTCCCAGGCTCGCTTCACATCACTACTACGAGTGGCTAATGCTGATTTAATAGCCCAGGTGTAAGTGGAAATGTGCGTATAAAACATCTTGGCCTTGACAGACATTACGACCTTGACAGACAGACGTTGTCTTTCATGTGAAACTCCTTTTCTTTAAAAAAAAAATCAACATTTTTGCCTTCTATTGTCACATTTTTCTTCGGAAGATTCCCCATTAAGCAAAATAGCCTTTGGGGTCAATGAACCCACTTTTTCCCCACAAGTTGTATCAAACACACTCTTTCGTGTCTATAAGCGAGCCATCGCCCAATGCAGTAATTTCCGTGTACAGTGGACTCCGGATATGGCGTCACCTGGCCTGAGATGTCACTTCGGTCAGCCTGCCTGATTCCCCAAGTCGCCCCTGACCAAGATGCTGTTGATAAGACGTCTCTGTCTGCGTCATCAGTCGTCGCTCCGCATATGATGTCAGAACGGAACTTTATAAGCAGAGTCCATTGTATTCGCCGCGCACCAATTTCTTGATCGCAATAACACATTGGGATATGAGAGAGTGACCGACTGAGCTTCACGATGGAAGCAATGTTTGAAAGTACTTGATAATGAAAGTACTACCAAAGTGGTCACTGGCAACCAATCAGATGGTTCTCAACACCCAAAACTATTCTTTGTCTAGGTCGATGTGGAGTTATTTATTACGGTTTTATTATTGGTCGATGATTTAGAGATTTATTTATTGTGAAGCATATTGGGACGAACGTCAACACCCCCTGGGTGGGGGTCACAGAAGTCACTTGAGGCTGCGGATTTCCTTGAACACCCGGGTTTTTTGGGACGAAGTCTCGATCAGCAAGAGGAAGCTCGATTCAAGTGTGACCAACCTTAGCTTTTTTCCTCCAGGGTCAACGAAGCAGCGCAACTAGAGCAAAGTCAGTAATCTTGCACAGGTAAGAAACTCCTTGTACCGAGAGCAAAGCAAAAAAAAAAGTGTCATTTGGGCGTTGTCACCGTCCTTTCCTTTCTCATTAAGGCTGAACAAGGTGGAGGAGCTGACGAACAAGAAGCTCTCGAAAGAGATTTCTCAGTTGCTCAAAGGCCAACGGACGCTGGATGTGACTGCAGTGCTGAACTTAGTGACGAGAAGACCACGAAACTATGTGGACTTGCGCAAGTTAGGGAGCGACCGCACGAGGACGACGTAGGAGGTACAGAGAGACTGAGCAGATCCGGATGACAACATTGCACGAGTCCGTGACAGAGGGACAGGAAAAGAGAAGAGAAACCCGGAAAAAAATGCCCAAGTTTAATCGGTTCTTAAGCGTCTCCTCAAAAGGACAGGGGCGACAATTTTACGAAATGAAGCCATTACTTCTCCTTGGAGTCAACCTCGCTTATGTAAGTTCACAGCCTCGACGACCGACGACGTCCGTACGCACTTTGCAACGAGTACACTGTACAGGGTGCTGCAGCAGGAAGTAGCAGGCGTACTGAAAGAAGCCAAGGAATTCCTTTGTCGCGCTACCCGGTGCCCAACACATGAGTCCGGAGGAGGCCAGCGGAGCTCTCTTAGGGGGAAATAGTTTACCCTCCGCTTAACAACCCTCCCCCCCCCCATTGCTAGATAAGACTGCATTTGTCAATCAGTCTGTAACGAATTTCCGCGAATTCCGCGAAGCGCACATTCATCCCGGTGTCCTCGACCTCAGGACCGCTTTGAGGCCTTCTCTTAAGGCGCGTCCACGCTCGGCAAGAGCGGCCAGAGTCGGCGCACTCAAGACAACTTGTCACAGACAACTGAATCTATCACGTGCAAATCATTCCTTTATGAGGAGAGAAGCAAAGGAAAAAAAAAACCTGAGGAAAGTTCCTGCGGCACCTTGGCAAGGAAAGTCAGACTTTGCAGAGCAATACTTAAGGCAGTTGTAGTAAATTTCCCGTCACTCACACCACACAAGGGTAAGGCCACGAGTACATAAAGGCCAACGTAAGTAGCTCTCTCTCTCTGTCTCTTTTCTCTCGTCGTGTACGCGCTCTTGTACGCGGCCGGCGGCGGCGGCGGCGGCGGCGACGAAGACGAAGACGTGCAAGGTTACGAACGTGTGTACGAAGGGGGTAAATTGAGAAAGCGCCCTCTGCCCTCCCCTTGGCGAAAGATTTCGAAAAGCACCGCAAAATTGCGAGTACGACGAGAAGTCGCCAAGAAGAAATTGTGCTGCAAAAAAAAAAAACACACCTCGACAGAATTTCGCACGTTACTTCGATATCCCAGGCCATAAACGTGACCCTGGGGGGGGAGGAGAGGACACACGCAAATAAAGACGTTATTGCTGGATCAGTTGCAGAAAAGAGATATCATTGGCGAAGACTAAGGAGACAGGAAGTGCAAAGAGACAGTTGACAAGATGAGAAAACCCAAACGTTGTTCTCGGCATCATCACCATTGGGACTAAGTCATGACGGCATCATGAGTTCAAGCAAGGAAATCTCAGAGCTGCAGAGGCTGGAGTTCAAGGAGGCCTTTGAGGAGTTCGACAAGGTAAATTTTTAACTGTTGCACTGCTTTATCTCTTTATCCCTTCTTTCTTTCATACTTTAGATCTTCAAAAAGATGTATAAATCAGACCTTATGTGTCCAGTAACCAAAGGCTTACAGAAAAATATGCTGAAGTACAAGTAGCTCTTCCTCTGAAGAGCTTATGACTGCTGCAAGACCTGAGTACACAAAGGATGATGACACGCGTCTGTGTGCACAGGTACAGGGAGGGGATCAAAGACTGGTACATTTCGTATCATCTTCTTTGATTGCGCAGAGTGGCAACTCTGGGGTAGGGATGGATCGGGCCGCCATTTCGCGGCGTTTCGGACTATGCGGGCCGGAAAGCTGCGAGACAGATCTCAAATCCCAAATTTCCCCACCAACCCAGAGTTGACAAAGTGTCAAACCAACCTGTGCCCAGAATGTTGCAAATCTTTACCAACTCATGGTAGGAATACGGTGACAAGTGTTTTAGTCATACTGTTTGAAAAGATCCGTATGTAGATAGGAAGACTAATGAGTAGGCTAGGTCAAAAAGGGGTCAACTTTGAAAATTCACTGACAGTGGCTGGGGTTTGTTACATGGGGTCAAAAGATGAAGATGTAGTCAAATACTTGGCTGGTGGCTGTCAGAAACTGCCAAGCTGGGTGAAAATCACTGACCAAAAT
>JAAUXU010069886.1_pt1 | contig 31320 bp, 27 predicted proteins | sample 7278151 | NCBI WGS metagenome assembly JAAUXU01 (sample SAMN14350113, study PRJNA611818) | marine sediment metagenome | isolation source: surface marine sediment (1.8m) | place: French Polynesia: Moorea | collected 2018-08 | reverse complement strand
CCCCCCCCGCCCCCCCCCCCCCCCCCCCCGACGTCCCCCAGGGCCAGAACTTTGCTACGAGTCGCACCCGCCCGAAGGGTCCAATTGAAATGGCCGCGATTTGCGTCATAGAGAAAGAGAGAAAAAAGGCCACGCAGATTGGAGGCTCCGTTGAGGCTGAGCAGCCATTTACCGTGAGGATGCTTGTGGGCGGCTTCATCTCCTTAAACCCTCTTTCAGCGACCGCGATTCCGGGATCTCAAAAAAAGCCACTCAGATCTGTTGCGTACTCTAACCTTTCTCGAGGGTTTGCTGTCTCTCCTGAGGGCCGAGGAGGTGCGTGAGAGAGGCAGATGGGAGAGGGAGGAGCTTTATAATGCTGGTATATTTTTCTCGCTTTTCAGCTCTCGAGGTTCCTAAAGCTCGACTGACCTTTTCTTTCCCCTAATGGAACTCTTTTTTTCTCCATCGTCTCCTTTTCTTTTTGCCACGTGCGTGTACGGGAAGGAGTCTTCGGAAAGTAAAAAGGATCGATTTCTCTCCAAATACAAGGCCCCATCAGACAGCCGGACAAGGCCGGGACCCGGAGAGGTGCGCCGGGCCCGGGGGATGAACCCAGGCTTCGAGCTGTTCGGGCGGACCAATCGAATGCTACCTTCAGCTGGCATTCCCACCGGACCTGAGTAATGCGTTGCGTGCAGAGGACAGAGACTTGGGGGAACCTAAGCAGAAAGCTGGAGGTTGTTTCTGCAGACACCTGCAACCCTCCGCTGCAATGCCGCTCTTTCCTGGCTAGCCACATTTCCTCCTGCTGAGTGGTGCCATTGTCAGCGGCCTTGTATAAAGCAGTACATGTGGCATTTAGGGACGGCGCACTAAGACCTGCTTCCGCCAGGAGCAATTTATTTCTTACATTACATCCTGGGGGGGTCCGCATTAACTTGCACACCGAGGTGTTCTTTTCGGTCCACATTGCACGGTGGCGGGGGCAATAGCATGATTTAAATGCTGCCGTTGATGGTAAAAACTTTCTACCTTTACTGTGTGCCACATTCAGTCTGACTCTGACATCGTACAATTTGATATGGATCCCTTGGTATTTAAAGAGTGGTCGCATCCACACTTTGGAAATGCCAATGTTGCCAAAATTTGAGGGGTCCTCGAGCAAGAGTGGTTTCAGTTTAGTCACATAGGAGAATCTCAGCCTTACATAGAGGGCTGAGCTACATTTCGAGCTGAATCCAGTCAAAAGTCATGGCCATTTCTGTAGGGCCACTTTGTAAGGTGACCAATGAGTGGGCCTCCCAAAATGATCACAACTATGACCCTATCTTTGCCCCCATAATTTAAAGAAATTAGTTATTCTAGAGCAAAACTTCTGTATCAGCTTGGTTTTGAAGGAGATTCTTAGCTTTCCATTGGGGGCAGAACTACATTCCTAGCTCAATCCAGTCAATAGCCATGGCCTTACAAAGGTGACCACATTTGGAGAAAAATGGTCTGCTTCATGTGTACAGCAAATTAGAGTTCAATGGTCTGCACAGAAAAGGTGGTGTGAAAATCATAGTAGTCAGGTCTTGGTGAAACCTTTGGGCGCGGCCAGGTGAGATTCATGAGTTGAAGCAAAGAAAAGATCGAAGATATCAGATTTTTAGTAGAAAGATTTCTTCAAAAAGTTTCCTACCATTTTTTCCCATTGTCTTCTTAACATGGTTAGGACATGGCCGATCCTCAAGCAAAAGTGCATAGAAGTTGTATTTAAAAAAAAAGTCGCAACTTTTCATCAAGGCATGAGCCATTTCTGTAGGCTAATGCCTACAGAATTCACAAAAAAGTTGTGAATAATTCAGTGTCGTCCCCTGACTGTTGCATCTTATGCGCGCCACCCTGTACATACCCGAAGGGCTTTATTTGTACCTTTACACCGTTAGTCTGTACACGTGGATAATCCTCCGAGGACAGCGGATCGATGATGTTAAAGAATCTCCTTCCAGTCAGCCGTCTCGAGGTCTCATCCGCAACAGACTCTCACTTCCGAGGTCACAGCCTAAGTTGGCATCCAAAGCTGATCACACTAAGCTGGATCACACTTCCCAGCTGGAAGTGCAGTGTGGCGAAGCAAATTGTGCACTCTTTGCCCCGAACAGGAAAGGAGCTTCCAGCCCTTCTTGGTCCTGAGCCTCTTAGGCTGTTCCGCCAATGCCAACGGATGTAGAAATAAGCCTCTAGCTCCCTTATGGCTGTACCGACCATGGCTCGGCTCATGTTGAGGGTCTCGCTCATCTCTTTTGCACGCTGGTTGTGGTGCCTACCGCTGCCTCTATCATGGCATTCACTCATTGTCGAGTAATTGCATTTTTAATAAGAGTTGACAAGTAGTAACTGTTCTATCTGAACAAAGCTAAGCATAATAGTTACACCAGGCCACGTGGGCGTATGTGAAATGTGACAGTTCTACGGAGAGCTGATGCCCAGTTTCAAACACGTTGGTGCAGATTGAAATCAATTCTTTTGCCTCAAAGGTGTGATGATGAAATCCAAACTGATTGCACAAGTAGCTCCTTGGTGTGTTCGAACTTTTGGAATAAAAGTTAGTCCGGCATCATTTAGTTTTTCACTGTTTCAATGTTTTCTTCCAGAGCAGCTGAGTGCTGAGGATTGCCAGGGTGAAGGAATTGAATGCTCCTAAGAGGGTGCAACGTAGCGTTCAAGAGGGATCTGTTGATATCTCCTAGCATCAGCATGTCAAGGAAGATGTCATCCTTGATGTGAGCTCAATTGGTGGTTTGTCCAGACTGCAAATTTTGAAAAAACGTCCCTCTTGCAGTTATGACGTCCAGCTCTCTTTACATCGGGCGTTCAAATTAAGTTTACTGTGGAGGTTGTGTTGGAAATCCTTCCTTTGGTGCTGATGACTCATCACTGATGAGTTTGACAGTGCTGAGTCATCAGGTTTTGTTTTGAAGCTTAAAAGCAAAGAGAGATTCCAGGGAACAGCCAAGTTGGACCCTCGAGGTTACCATGTCCTAATAAAGACAGACCTTATCTGCGTGATGAGACCGCCTACACATTTAATGACGACACCTTTCTAGCCTTCCCCGCCACGCTCACCGAGGCCAAGAAGCACGAAATCATTGGCATGTTGAAGGCTGGGATGACAGCCGAGGCTGCCAATGTGTCAGAGAGGGCTGTCAGGTGTGTGAAGAACATTTACCAAGGGAGGGATGGCGACCTGAACAGCGAGAAAGGTCAGGGGCGCAGGCGCAGCAAGGTCATCAGAGAAATGTGGATTCCTTGCACAAAGAGGGTCCAGAGAAACCTTGAAAGGAGCCTGAGGTGGATAAGTCCCTGGGGTCCACGCACACGCCTATGAAGGTGTCTGGGGTTGGATCAGCCCTTGTGCAGCATGACATTCCTCCTGGCCCAGAGGTCCGGCGGCTTGGACGATCTCGACACTGCTCGGGTGGCGTGGCACCAGTGAGAACTCCAACCAAATTATGGAGAAACTGTTCTACGTCGAGACTCATGTCACCAGAGACAATGACGGTGAGTGAAGCATATCCGGGAATGAGACCCGAACTCTCTCTTTAAGCATTTTCCAGGGAACCTTTTCACTCCTAGCCTTGTGGATCTTCTGACCGGCCCAACTTGACCTTGATTCTGTTGTACTCGGTCAACTTGGCTTACTGGAGAAGTTGCACAATGGTGTCAGCAGCCCCATGACCTGCACGCTATAGTTTGATGACATCACTCTTTCTTGCCTGCTCCATTGTGAAGATGAGCTGGCTTTGTTTGCTTTGACTGGGATTGGATTAATCATCATCAACGAACCGCCTTTGTTCCGACTACATTTATGCAAAGTCCGGATTTGTCTGTTAACCCCTGTAGCTCTTCCCAAACACTTTCAGCACGTTCCTAGTCATTACTTAAGCCTCTCAGGTAACTCGCAAAAGTTTCAGTTCCCAGAGCTGCCGACTGAGCATATTTTTAGCCTCTTTTTAAAAAAACTAGAAAAAAAATAGTTCTTCCTGCATTTGTAATGCTGACCTTCTGTCAAAACACTTTCAGTCAGAAGAGTCCCTAGTAAGTATCTGATTTTTAGTGACATCCCTTATACATCACTTTTCAGAAAAAGTACCTTGTCGAACTAACCTATCATACGTACACAAATTTGGGAAAGTGATAAATTTAATGTGGATACCCCTGTGAATACCGACAGACACCCCACAATTGCAGCAAAGTCTTACCAAACATCCGTCTTAGAAGTGAAGATTCCGTCCAAAAAGGCTTCTGGAGGCATCCACTTGACGGGAAGAAGAGTCTTGCCGCCCTTTCGATAATAATCGGCCCGATAAATGTCCCGAGCCATGCCAAAATCGGCGATCTTGACAATGCGACCTGGAAAAAAAAGAGAAACAAATGAATGTTAGGTCCCCTCCAGGTGCTGAGCTTGGAGCAGAATAACGTACATTCCCGAAAAGTATAGTACTAATTCCTTGGGCTTCATCATCAATGTATGCATGGGAACGCTCCTACGCACATCTCCAGGGATTCGCTCTAGAGAAAAACAAGGATTTCCTTGTTCTCCTCAACGTTGGAGATGTTTTCCCCACGCTCTTTACACAAGTATGTTGTAGCAAAAATGTGACGCTAGAGGCTAATGGAACGAAATTGAAAGTTGCATTCATGTTCACTCATACCTGCATGAAGGGACTTTGGTACTCAGTTCGAACCCACATTGGACATTAGTAGGACCGGAAAAATGTGCAAAGAATCACCATGCAGTAGCAACTCTGATCATCTCACGCATAAGTGACAAAGTGGGAAGATCTCTTCCCGGAAAGAGTTCAAGGCGACCCAATTGGAGCAATTCTGTTCTTGGAAAGACTCGTGATCTCCCGAGAAGTGATTCAAAGGAGATTTGGCAATCAAGGATGCTTTTCGCACATTTTTGCGGCTCTGGGCATCATCAGGCATGGAGAAACATTGACCTATGACAGTCAGGGTCAAAAGCATTTGAACTCCTTTCTCTGTAGTGACGAATCAGGTGTACGTACGTAGCAATTTTTTGGCCTAAATCGTTGATGCTGCCGCATATACGCAATTTTGTCCAAAGTGAAGTACACAACTTTGACTGCCAACGCTTCAAGCTTTCCAATGAAGCAAAGAGTCTTTCTGCAGCTGTCTCATTAACACAGTTAGATTTTTTATGGGAGGTCCTAGAACTCGCCCAGTACATGAACACTACATAGGCAAGTGTGCTGGCAGTGCCTGAAATACGCAATTTTACTTAAAGTGAAGTAAACAACCTCAATTATGAATGCTTCAAGCAAAAATCTCAGAAGCCCTGCTGAAACTGCAGGATTGAGAGTGTTACGTTTTGTCATGTTGGGGAAAACAAAGATTTTCTGAAGTGTTGCTTACACTTGCCCATGTGAAATTTTACCAATGCACAGTGAAGCCAATGCGAAAATATTTCTCTTGAATAGTTTTTACTTCCACTGGCCTACAAGTAAATGTAGCAAAAAAACTTGTAGGGGCTCAATACTTCCATCTGTGACTGTATATGCTCAAGGTCCAGTGGGTTTGAGGTTGAATTCCGGGAAAATGAAATTGAGCAGAAATTTTGTAACCCATGCATGCACTATTCAAAAGAGGAGAAAACTTGCTAGAAGTGTAGACTAGTGGACCGCAGACATGACACCATTTTCATCAATGAATCGTGGTCTTGAGCCCGGAGCAGCTGCGTAAGCTGATTTTTCTAGGGCAGGCGGAGCAGTCTATACAGTCTATGGAAGACCACAAAGGTAGAACTGCGTCGAGCTGCTAAAGTCTCAAGCTAGGTCAAACCTTTGGAGATAGGGATGGGCTTTGGGGACCTGAAGCCGAGGCATGAGCTTTTGCCAATTTTTGGATGAGTGGTTCTGCGTTGTACTACATAGAGAATGTGCGATGACGTCGGATGTACTAACATTAGGTAACATTATTATTAAACGGCGCAGACACGCCTCTTTGAAATGTATGGCTTGAGAGAGTCTCTCTTTGTACATACTCTCCGCTTAGCTCTTATGGGTCGATTTGATTAGTTGGGCCCCTGCCATCATATCACAATTTTAAGTTTTCATGAGTCAATTTGTTGTGACCCAACACTGGTGTGCCTCAAGCGCCAGTTGATGCTGTTTGCAGTCTTAGCCCTCTCTTTCTGCCTCTGCTGGTTGTAGTCCATGCTTCTTCGAGCCCAGCTGAAAGCTCGTTCCACCTTAATTTTGGGGTCATTACTCTGTTACTGTGCTATACCACCGTCACCAGAGCCTTCTTCTTAGGCAGCAATTTTAAAGGCTTGTCGCCAGACCCAGGTGCTCTCTTCATTGGGACACCTTACTCATATCTTGCAAAAGAGTCGTAGATGATAGATGATTTTTGCATTTGCCATGGATTTTAAGTGAAGCCTTTCCTGCATCTCCAATACTGGCCAAAGAAGGTGCTCCATATCAGCCTTGGACACGTTTCTTGAACAAGTCATCGTTTGCTTAGCTTTCAAAAACTCCTGCAGACAGTTTCCTGAAGCATAATCCCCACCACATTTTCGGGAAAAATTTCCTCGTAAACGAGCATAAAGTTTTCCCTGAGTTCAACGTAATACCCGTTAATTGTGCAACCGTTACTCTCAACTCCACCATATCACATACTCGCACTGCCTCCTCTGTCCAATTTTTCACTTTAACCAAAGTACAAAGCTTTTTCACGCGTTGAAAAGTTGCTCTGACCGTGCTCATAAGCCAGCACTTTCCAAGATTTTTTGTGAGTCATGCCTCGTGTTATTTGCTTTTTTGTTTGAGTAGCATTCATTACCTGGTCCCTTAGTTGTGAGCAAGCAGTTCCTCGCCGCGATGTCTCTGTGTATGAAGTGGTTTTCCTCCAGGTACTCACAGCCCTTGGCAACGTCCATGGCACATACCAGCAAGTCCTTCATCACCAGAGGACTTGCACGATCCTAAAAGAGGGAGAATGCACGCGACTGCGTCACTACGTGTGTCAAGCAAAAGGGTGACACAAGGAATGCATCCCGTGTCAGACGTGACGAAGATGTGGTACGTGCTGTCTGTGTGAGCGGAGCGCGCTCACCGCACAGCATCACGCGGACTTGGCCTTACCGGCTTCGGCCTGGAGTCTCTAAGAAAGTTTTTGAGGTCGCCTCCAGCCAGCAGCTCCAGCACAATGAACTTGGGATGCTTGTCGAAGCAGACGCCGATGAAGTGGACGATGTTTCCGTGATTAAACTTGCTCATGATGAGGGCCTCCATGAGGAAGTCCATCTCTGCCTGGTTGGAGCTGAGTTCAGGCAACGTTTTCACTGCCACGGCAAAGTCGAGAGTGTCTCCAGAGTTCTTCTTATAAAAGCCTTGATAGACTTCGCCAAAGGCACCCTGACCAAGAGCCCTGGGGAGGAGAAAAGACGTCTTGCTATCAACATAGTAAAGAGAACAGGCATTAAACATTGGATTTGTGATGTCCTCACTATAGTTATATCGTGCACGGACGGTTGCATGCCAGACAACTTTAGGAGGAACGCGCACCAGGAACTTGCTTATTTGTATCAGTACTGGCAGCGCATGAGGCAATGACATGCGACCTCCGCTCCCCAGACATTCTTCGAGTCCTCCATTGAGCCTTTTACAGTACTCCAGGAAGAGGCCATTGCCAAAGGCAAGCACCCAATAAATTCTCTATCATCGATGACGGTCCATTACGCCAACAACGCCTTCCTGCAGAGGCCCTGCCCTGCCTATGTAGTAATTTACGCACACTCCTCTCTATTCCTGCACACATGAAAGGAGACAGTTTGGTATGGGAAATGAGGGGGGGGGGGGGAGGAACCCGGCCGGCGACAAATTTCTTCCCTGATGTGCAGGGTCCCCGAGCAAAGGGCTTACACATGGCGGCAAATTTAAATTTACTACACATGAGAAAATTTCCTATGCATTACATTTAAATTTCCCGCCCAAACAGGTGTCTGCTGGAAGTTCATCTCCGTTTGAACTTGGGGGAAGACAGCCATATTTGTCCAAGTGCAATTTCAGTACATATGCCCGCGTTGCAGCATTGATTATTGAGGCGTGTGCAACCGCGCGTACATGATCAGTGTATTCGTCGGTGGGGGGAAAAAACCCACTACTGCAGGATGTGCTAACGAAGTGTTGTTCGAGCACTAAACAAGACCTAGGGAGAAGGCAGGCGAGACGAACTTTTTTTCTAAGGAGCTGCCTTCTCTATCCCCAGCTCGGCTCCATTATTTACGCGTGCCACCAAAACTTTTCCCCCTCAAATGCGTGCATGAGAGGCAGAGCTGGAAGGCGGCGTCCCACGTGGAATGGATGGAGCGGTTCTGGCCGAATACAAATCACTTTGGAAAGTTTGTCGGCGCGGGTGACGCTGATAACCCCTGGGAGGAGCTTGCCGGGAATGATCAAGCGTCCACCCAGAAAAAACCTCACTTACAATCAACCCTCCAAATCAAAGAAGGATGGATCTTGTGGATTGATAGAGAGATAGATTTAGGGCCTGGCTTTTGGTTAGTGCGCATGTTCACGCGGACTCACTCGAACACTGGTCATGTTCTCTCAATGTTCTTACTTGACCAGTCTGAGATTCTCTCTGGGGATCTCCCTCAGGTCTTGCAGAGTGCATGTTCCCCCGCCGAACTCGTAGTTGGGGTTGTACTCGGTCAGCATGATGCCGCCGTTGGCTGCTCCAGTGGCTGCCATCATCCCGCCGCCACCGGCCACCCCACCCACGCCGCCGAAGGTGAAGCCGCCGCCTCCGGCGTTGGCCCCGTTGCGTAGACGGTTCAACTCCCTAACGTGACCGGCGGCCGCCGCGGCTGAGGAGGAGAAGCTCAATCCGTGATGTTTGCGTCGCAGGAGGCTGGCGTGATTGCGCTGGTAAAGTGAATCTGAGGGGAAAAAACATGCATGCCTGTCAGCTTGATGAGCCAAAGAGCCACTAGGATTCATATGTTATTGTGTTGTTTTAGGTCCTCATTGCACGAATTGGGATTGTCTTAAAAGACTTGAAAATTTCACTGTTTGTTACTTTCGGTCTGATTTCCTGGTCCGAGTGTACGACTTGCTATGGACCGACTCCAATATCTGCAGCTGGCTCCGACCTATATGTATGACTGCTCTCTTATCTTCACACGTCACGTATGATCATAAGCGGGCGGAAATGTCAACCCTGTCCTGTGCGGTCCGTCCGAAATAAGAATGAGTTCCATTGCAGGGACGAGAGGACAGAATTCGAGTACGTGCACAGTACTACGAACCCTTTTTTTTAAGGAAAATGTGTATTCTAGAGAATAGTGAGCTTGCTCGTTATAGAGATATGAGATGTCAGGGTCCGAAGAAAGGAGAAGTGTAAGATGACCCGATTTACGCGCACATATAAAAAAGGACCCGTCCGTCCAGACCATTGGCAGTGCTTTTTTTTCCTCTGCTCGACGCTGAGTGCGAGGACAGAAATGTGAAGGGGAAAAGGACGGATCGGAAACGGATTTTCCGCGAGTCACACGCATGAAGGCCTCGGGCATAAGCGCGGGGGCCTCGAAAACCTCTTGGCACTCGCAAAAAAAGTTTTGGGCAAAGGCGAGCGAGCGAAAGAGTGCGAACACGCTTGACTGAAAAACGGATTTTCTGCCCTTGTCCAAAGTCAGAGAAAGAGAGGAGAGCCTGCTGCAAATGGCACCTCTCTGCAGATGAAGAGGGGACGAAGGCCTTGCATGAATGGACTGGGAATTTCCCTCCCTAACAATAATCTCATTTTCCGCGCCAGCAACCAAAAAGAAAAAGGTCGATCGTACTTACACAAATACATGCAGACCAGTCCGAATATGGCAACGATCACGAAGCATCCGAAGACGGAGACCACGAGCATCACGAGCGACATTTCTGAAAGATCACGAGTGTCAATGGGTCGGGCACGGACAGGGTCACCATGGGCAGGGAAGACCTGTGTCCTTGAGCACTGCTTCTGACAGAGTTCTCGCGACAATTCCCGATTGATTCGTAAATGGCGCAGTGCACCCGAGTTCAATATGAGGGGTGTTTTTTTTGGCTACGTGCTTCATGGTTCTCAATAGTTGCTCAATGGCTGGAGATGACATAGGACGCCTCCTGTTCATGCGAAGAGCATGAGGATGTGCGGGTAGCGCTGCAATCCGAAGTCGAAGAAAAAGTCTTTAAATAAGAAATGATGACAGCACTTTTAAACGCGAAAGGAAACTTCTTTTGGCTAGCTTCCATTATTATATCTATAAATGAAAGCTTGATTAGATAAGAAAATTAGAAGCCTTTAAGTTTTTTGGTCCTTTCAGTCAATTTTTGCCTTGGCTAGTCACGTTTTTGGCACGTGCACCTGTTAGTAGCATATATATACCGTATTTGCTCGGCTATAAGCCCACCGGGGTTGAACTATTTAATGTGCCCTTGGGGGGGGGGATATCTTCAAGAGCGGATTGTTACATAGCGAGAGGCTTATTATCCAAAGGCTTTCACAACTTCATTTTGTGAGGAATACCAAATGAAAGTATGAAGCAATAAAATTTTCTTACTATCTCTTATAAGCTTCCTCAACGGGGACTATAAGTCCCCGTTGAGCAAGCGAGTAAGCGAGAATCATTCGAGAGGGAGATTATAATCGAGCAAACGTGGGATCTATAATTCGCATATGAAACTTCTCGTTCTTAATAATTTTGCTCCTTTTGCATATTCTTGAGAAGGTCGACCATCTTTGAGACATGAGTATCAAGGTGAGGAGCCTAGTTTTCTTTCAATGGTTCTCTGAAATAGAGCTTTTTCTTCGGAAAAGGACCAGACGAGATTTGTGCAAAATGTCGGATCAGGATATTCGCACATTCTTAGTGGAGTACGACGTGAAAATGCTCCATGACTAGACGCGTCGGGCGCTTGCCCCGCTCTCTCAGGTGCCAAGATGCTAAGACCAAGCACCAGACCTCTTACCTCACCACTCATCGAGTTGGCAGCGTCACAATTGAGGCCCCGAACGAGCGCGCGCGTACGTGACGCATGCAGTGCATGTCATGAATGCGCTGCACTCAGCGCCGCCGGTTGTCGTTCCTGCACAATCAGATAATCCTCTTGCTCCTTGTGCCGGATCCATTCATTGTTCCTTCCACTCTTCTGGTGCGTCAGAGGGGGCAAGAACGACAGCGCAACTTTTTCATCCCAGCCGTATAAAGTTGTGGCTGCAACGGCGGCATCGCATTCATGGCTTCATTTGCATTTAACACACGCGGTTACCTGTGTGTTTTCACCTACGTGAGGAGGCATTTTCAGCGCGTCAACCGATGTCAAAACAGGAAGGTTAAATCGCTTTCGGTGAACTCACTTAAGTCATAGTGATAGAGTGCATAATGCGCAAGGCGTCCCGACTTTTAACCTTTCAGAAAGTCTTTTTCGAAGTCTGTACTCATCTATCACGACGACGGGGAAGTGAAAGGGTTTTCCTCTAAATAGGATATGGAGCGGTTTTTTTTTCTTTCCGGCCTTTCTTCCTGCAGCCTTTTAGAATAAGCCTCAATCTGCAAGCGTGAGGACATAGAAGATCCCAGTGAAACTTCTCTTTCGTGATCGAGATCATAATGTTTCTCTGCATCAGCGAGAGAGTTTCAAGAGGATCAAGGTCTCAGGCATGAATCGAAATTGGCTGACTTCCTTGTCCCACATGGACTTGACTTCCACGTTGCCGTTGTACCTGTGTAGGCCGAGGGAGGGGTGAGGGTCTTTACCTTCGGAGCACCTTGCGCTGGCGTAGTCGAGGAGGAGTCCCGATGCTGGACACACGCAACCCCATCGTCTGCCAGCCGCGTCAAGGGCCACGCAGACTGCTCCGCCGAGATCAGTGCAGTTGCGCCTGCAGTACGTGACAGCGGCGGAGTCGGATGCCACTGCAGGGACTATCACGACACGACCGGCGCCGACAGTCTTCCACGTGGCGGGCACGGCGGGTGGAGTCCTGCCGCCCCCGAAGCCGCCTCCCACCGCCGCCAGCTGCCGCTCGTCCAGCACGGCTACCATGCCCCCTGACGGATTGTAGTAGGACCAGCCCCCGGCGCCGTTGGACTTCACGCCGTCGCCACCGGCCCCGCCTTGAAATACGTAGGCAAATGATGCATGTACAACAATCACAGGTCCTTGCACAGTGATGCAATCACGGGTGCCTCGAGCAGCGGGACCATTGACGAGGAAAATTAGACTAGTCCTACGCTGGCTTGGCGGTCAAGCCAGCTCATTAATGCTAGTGAAAACAGCAGTAGATAATAACAGGGCCAACATTAATCCTACTCTCTGCAATCATGAGCATTCGCATGTGGAAGAATCGCTAGGAGGGGCAGTTCGTGAGCTGCACGCACTGTCGTGGCCACGAGTACACGAGCACCCGAATGCCTGCAGCAGTGTTGTTTGTACTGTGGGCACTGACCGACAAATCCGCCACCGCCGCCACCGCCTTTGCAACCGGCGCCGCCGCCACCGAATCCTCCGTATTGGTACGACCCAGGACGACACCTGATTCCGCCGAACCAACCCAGCTCTGCCGAGTACCCCGCGGGCCTCACAGGCTTGTTGTACCCCAGGGCATTCAGGGACTCGGTGAAGTTGAGCGACTGACTCAAGGAGGAATTCCAGCCTGCGCCAGATCCTGGAAAAGTTAACCACTGAATCAGTAACAATGCATTCGTGAGAGTAACGGAGTTGTCGCTCATCATTTTTTTCGCCACCAGATGGCGCAGTTAACTATGACAAACAGAGGTGAACAGGGCGGTGTAACAGTACAGTGCACATCAGTACTACCCATTGGCACCAGTTATAACCGTTGTGGTGCTGCTCGGTGAAGCTCAGGCCCTACCCACTTTTTCTTTCTATGCAATTGTGTGCAAAGTAAAAGCAATATTAATGCTTCTGAACCAGAGGTATTTTTATACCGCACCAGATTTGATGTTAAACGAGCACAGGGTGGACCAGAAGTAGCTACAACCAGTGGGGCGCACTCAGCTGGGGTCCTACGGGACCTAGAGAAGTGAAATTGATGCTAATGGAAGTTGGAGATTCAAAAGAACTAAGAAACGACCCAATACAATATCATTTTTCAGGGCTGCATGACTTTTCCATCCATTATTTTTTTTCGTAAAACAGAAAAATGAGAGAGTGCTTCCAAAATGCATCGCCTTGACAATGGCTAATGGGCTTTTACGTCCAGATGCAGGTGTAGTTTGTACAGCAGTTTCAAGCTGAGATGGGGAGAGGAAGTTCCCCGGAGAGTCACTCCCAACACTGAAGACATTCTGAAACCAAGTTGGACAAGACGGGGTCGATCAATGGATTTTCGTTCACTCGTTCTGCTTGTGTCATCTGTTTTTCGTAAAATCGACCGTCTAAAATGCCTGCATATTCTACTTTTCACTAAAAAATATCGTGAAAAAAGATTCTTCTTTTCACCCTTTTTCGCGCATTTTTGTGAAAGCCAGAAAATGCCGTCAATATATTGTGGAGGTCAAGCCTCTATAGGCACTGAAAACAGATGACAAAAGTAGATTGAGTGAAAGAAAATATCATCTTCTGAAAAAATAAGCCAACGTTTTTTTCACACGTTTCAAGGCCCGCTCATGAAGGGCAACGTCAAACCTTCATTTGTATGTCTGAAAAAAAGTTGAAAAAAAGTGCCAACTTAATTTTCAGAAGAAACGAATGTTGTTGACCTGATCATCAGGGATCCACTAGCTCTGATAAAAATCGACGGGGTGTGGATGGCCATGTTGATGGTGGAATAAACCTGAGAAAGCTGTCTCAAGGGAGAGCTAAGCTACAGATGCCGAGGTCGTTGCTTTTCGAAGGCTTTAAAGGTTAGGACTCAAAAAGAACTGACCGAAGAAGGTTCAGAATTCCAGCCTGCTTGACTTAAGTTTGGAAGCTGGTTCATCCGGGAGGCAACAGCTGGTGCAACAGGCAATGTCAACATTGCAATACTTTTGTCTCATGGCAGCTTTTCATCCTTCACAGCTTGATCAACAGGTGGAACGGGATGTTGGCTGGACCAAGAGCGACCATTACCCAGTTCAAGAGCAGCCTCTGTTGGCGTCACAGTTTGGGTTGGGATTGCTGCTAAAGGGATTCTTGGGCCTTTCTGCTTTTGACGACTTTGTCACAGGAACAAACAACCTGGAAATGATGAGGGACCTTGCTCTTCCACAGCTGTTCCTGCATCCTGATCCCACAGAGAGAAAGGAACCTTTTCCTTGGAACAGGATTCCACATCTTCAAGAGGCAATCAGAGCGTTTTGGGATTATCAATTCCCTCATTGTTGGAATGACAGAGCAGGACCCAAGATTACTTGGCTTCACTTCTGCAGTTCGGGGAATCCTCAAACACCACATCTAAGGACGTCACCCAACAAACTTGTAACAGCTCAAGCTTTCTAGCAGGGTAGAACTTGCTGGACTCATCAGGATTTGAATGTCTCTAAGTAAATCTGCATAAACACTTTATGAAATGAACTTCCAAAGCAGGGAGCAGCTCATTGAGAAAAATTACCTCGAGTTGTCCTCTGGTCATTATTGACGTTCAAAACTTCTACGAATGTCCTGTGACAAACTATTGAAAAAACGTCTTTTTAAAGTTACAGTTGGTTTTGCTGACTAAAAACAGAAGATTAGCGATCTCCCCTATCAAATGGCAGCAATGGTATCTCTCTGTGCTCTTTACCATCTGAGCTATGGACGCTCAACCCATGGCAGTTTCGTCTGATCCACCCTTGATCTACAGGGTGAATCGAAACTAACTAGATTCTTTTTGCTCAGCCTGTGTACAACGGTGCACCGAGGTTCTTCGGGGGAAGCCAAACTTTTTGCACCAAAAATTCGAACACCATTGTATGCCCGGGTAATTTTCTAGCGGGTACCCACTTGGCTTCAGTGCACTCTTGAACAATGATAAAGCCAACTTCTGCCATCAGTGCCCAATTGAATGAATGTTCTCTCAATGAGTGGATGTGTGTAAGCGTATTCGTCAGAAGAGCTGTTATAAGGCAAAAAGGTGTAATAAAAGATCTCTTGACAGGCAGATGCAGGAACAAGCTGTAGCAGGGTACCAAAATGAGTCCATGCCCACGCAGAGTCGACAATATTGTACTACAAAATAGGATTACTCAGACATACAGTCCTAGCCGTAAGCAATTGCGTCGGGCATGACGGCACCTCCTATGTTGTACTGAAACGTGTTAAAGTAGAATTTTGGTGTGGGGCGTGTAGATGTGATACTGGGACATAATGCTAAGTACAGAGGTCAATATTGAGGCTGCCCATTTTGGTGCTAGAGCGCACAAAAGGAAGTCACCTGGAGGGGGGGGAGCAAACAGAAGAGAAATTTGGCTTTTTCAGGAGGTAAATGTGGATGAAATTGGCTGAAATTTTCATGGAGGAATCAGGACCCAGAGGCAGACATTTTCCAGTGGGATTCACTCCCCAGGCCCTCCAGCACTATGAGTAAGCATGCAAAAAACCCGTGTCCAGGTTGAGAGGTTGCTAGGTTCGGCGAAGCAACAAAGAGAGAGCAACGGGGTGACAACTTGACATGTAAACAAAACTCATCGATGACAGTTGGGAAATCTGGTCCATTTGCTGCTGGTAAGTGCCACTAAGTCATTTTCTGGCACTGATTTCTAGTGCCTGTTATGATCTCACCTCAGTGCCTACACCAGTGCCTGTATATTGTCATTGAGTAATCGAGCCCAATCAATTTCAACATTTAATATGAGTGCTTCAACTCATTTGGTTTTGTGCTGCTCATCTCTTGCCAAAGAGTGACTTTCAACTTGAAGAGGCCATAATGTGTGGGTCTACTTTCCATTTTTTTAAATTTTTTGATGCTTCGCACTTGGCACAAGCGTAGTAATTAAGCTTTGTCGCATCAGATAGCTTTGATCCATTACAAAAATGTAAAAAAACCCATCGATCTAATGTGAAGAAATAATATCTGGCTTCATTAGGGTGGGATTTTCAATAAATTTTGTATCGCCTCATTCCGAAGAGCCCAGTAACACCAACGTCCATTCCGTACAGCCCAAGTAATAACCATCTAGTTAGTGAGAGTTACTTTTGGTCCACCCAGTAAATGCAAGAAACGTGATGAATTAAAACAATAAATTTTTCTTGGAGGCCTCAACTCCCTCAACCGAGCCTCTACCAAAATCTTGGAAGTGGTGTTTCTGCACAGCGCTTGCGCGTCTGTTGAAGCGGCCTCCAATGTCAAAGCCCAGTTGAAAAGACTCTGGACTGGTGCCACTGATGCAGTCAAGTCTGCTCAGCTGTGGTCTCAATGACGAACTCAGGCTAGGTGATCAGGACAGATGACACCACTGGCCCAGGGCCTTAGAGTATTGTAATACAAGTATTGCAATACTGTTTTGTTGGCTGAAGTATTGATATTGATATTGTATTGAAAAAGGCCCAAAATCTTGTATTGCATTGAAGAAAAATTCTGATACATTTTCAATACTCTTTTAAGTTTCCCGCCAAAAAGAAACATAGTGTAGCAATGCAAAACAAAACGGCTTAGGGGAGGAATGTGGGCAAATTAATTGGCTGCACAACATTCACTTGTAGCATGGAAGGAAAGAGTGCTGCCATTTTTCAAGGTTTTCTGATTTTTCCACTGAAGTTAGGTTAAGTTAGGTTTTCTCACTGTGTATTGTACATATTCCGCAATACTTTGGGCAGAAAGTATTGAAATTGCATGACATACTTCTTTGGGAAAGTATTGAATATTATATTGCAATACTTTTGGCAGAAAGTATTGAGTATTGTATTAAATACTTTTTTGGGAAGGTATTGAGCATTGTATTACAATACCAAAAAAATGTATTGTCTAAGACCCTGCACTGGACATCCTCAGGTGCGCTGCCGGGCAGCCTCTGGGCCGGCAAGAGAGCAACAGCCTGAGTGCCCGAGTCTTGTGAGGCAAATATGCAGGCCTCATCCAAGGGAGAGACATCAGGTCTACTTGTGCACTGAAAAGTAATGCTGCCACTCCATTTCACGTAATTCAGAGGGAAGTGGCCTCTGCATCAACAATCCACTCTGACAAATGGCCTGCGCACCATCAGCTCAGCAGCCACGCCACAGTGAGCCACCAGAGACCTTATGTACTTCCTGATGCAGGATCCTGCACAAAAAAATATAGAAAGGACGCGCGGTCCAGTACGAGTGAGGTCACTATGTTAGAGCTGCAACCCGAAGGAGGACAGGCCTGCTTCTTGAGAAAGATACATAGAGAAACACTCTTGTCCATGATCAAACAATCCAAGGAGCTGCAGTAGAACTTCAATATAGCAAAGATGAATATTTACGTCATGGAATAACCGATCCCAGTTACAGAGAAGATCTCGATAGAGCCAACTTGAGGCTGCTGGCGGGAGTTTTCAGCATATCAAAGTTCGACTGTTGCACTTGTGGGTGATTGAACATGCAATTGTCTGGAGGGTGAGCAATAAGGGGCTTTCAGCCACGTTACTGCAAACCACTCCATTAATTGAAGTGGCCATTGGCATCGAGTGAGTGGACCTCACTCAAGCTTAATGAAGTGTCCTGGCTAGAGTCTTGAACATTGCATCATTCGAACAATTCTTGCTGTACTCCAATGTTCTGCACATCAGGCAGCCCCTCCAGATGTTGCTCCGACAGTGATTAGTTACTCACTTGCATATTCACCCAGCCATGCCACAAATCACCTCAAGATTGTTGCACTTGAATTGGAGTCAAAGCAAACTGGGTCTCCGCTTTTGTTTATTCCGAAATCCCAAAGCTGAGCGCTTCATGCCAGCTCAAAGTACCAAGTGTCTTTTCCGAGATTAGCGAGGACCCAATCAACAGGGTGTTGGTGGACCTGGTGTCAGCTGACCTTCTGTCATTTAGTACAATAGCCAGCAGCATCAGAAAGGGATTGGGGGCTGAACAAGCTTCAAAGTTCCTGAATCTGTGTCTGAGGTCCGGAGTGTGGTTTGCAAATATGTAAATGAGATTAAAATTAACACAAAGAACTCACTAGCCGAGAGGAAAAGAGCAGTTCACATTTTTTAGTCACACAAGTGCTGAAGAGCAAAGTCTATGGTTTGTCGGTAATAGGTCTAAAATGTGCAGTAACTGCACAGGGTTTTCTTTACCAACCGTCGACATCAGTAGGAATGGTGAGAAAAGTGGCAATGCTCATGTTCAAGAAGTCGGGAAAATTGTCCATCATGCGTGAGCTTGTGCTTTGACTGCGGGGGAGACCCTGGGCATCCACAGTACGATGCTCCTTGACCTTCTTCAGGATATTTCCAACTGTTGATGCAAGACCTCCAAGGGCCTTGGAGACGGACTCTCTGGACGTGGTGTCTGTGGTGATGATACCCATTTCTTTAATGCATGGGTCAGAAAAAACTCCATGTCCCTATAGAGAAGGGGGCAGAATTACTCGAGTTTGTTGAGGAAGAAGATGAAGATACCCAAAATGGCTATGGCATCGAAGGTGGAAGTGAGGATGGGTGAGACTGGATAAATGAAGATGGCTTCACCTGTATCCATGATCATGATTGGGAGGCTGCCACATCTCTGCCACTCTAAGAGTGGCTGAGGGACGCTAGCACTGCAAGCAAGGACTTCGAAGATTCTAACTTTCTGAATCTTGACATTGCGTGGGCAAAGATAAGTGACGTCATTAGACCTGATCCAGATGTGTGCCTCAGATTGTCTGAGTAGAAGGACACTGATCAGGTGCCACAACTACAACAACAACAGGAACCGTGAACAGGCGTTCCTGGGATTTGTCCAAGTTCGGGGAGTTGAGTGCCAAGCAGTTGGCAGCAACAAGAGGTGAGAAAACGCTCGGTTTGGCGGCGCAGCTTTGAGAGCATTGAAGAAAGAAGTGCGCGCTTTTACCGCCACAAAAAGGCCGAGTTCATTGGCATCCCTGAGAACTGCGTTGACAAGTGTGCCACCGACGTGCGCAGAAGCAGAACGGGCCTTCAGCTGCGTTGGCCTTTGCATAACAGAGCTACGTACTCGGCTGAGTGACTTGTCTGTTAACCGTTTGTTTATTTGGAGAACTCATTTCTTGTCTGGGGAGAAAGGAAAATAAACGTTACGTAAGTGCTTGATCATAGTCCGCCCATCGCGTCGCGATCTTCGCCACAATCGTACTGTAGCTCTCGTCTTAGCAGACTATCTTTTTTATTATTAAAAACATTAAAGATTATTCGACTTATTTCATGTTTGCCGATGCATTGTTTACATGCCTGTGTTACCTGCTGGAATATATATTGGCATCACTCAATTGCATTGACTACAGTGGAGCATGCAGTACAAAAATACCGCCCACTGGAGAACTTGATGTCAACATTGGGGATCAGTTGACTCCCTAGGCGAGATGGATCAGTGGTTAAATAGAGTGCACTCTCTAGACATATTTATGGACTATACAGTTTCTCCGGGGTTCGAATACAGCTGCTTGTACTAGGTGCTTTCCCCTTCTTTTCTAAAAAGTACAATTCAAAAAATGAAGAAAAAAACTTTCAAAAACTTATCTGGCTCGATTCGAAACTGGGACTGTTAAACGATAAACGTCCATTTGGGCGAGGCCGATACGTCCTCTTCGGGATTTTCCAACTCTCGGGCCCTGCAGAGGCCTAATTCTTGAGGAAAACTCCTTCATACTGGTCCGCTGTCAGGAAACGAAAAAAAGCGACGTCAAAAGTTTTGCCAAATGCAAACGCTGGACTTGACGTCAGACCGAAGATGGACATTAAAACTTTCACTCATTTCAAGTTCTCGCGCATCTCAGATCCTGAGAAATAGCTTGAAACCAGCTTTTTGTTAACGTGCGGGTGACAAGAAATTGTGAATCCGTGGGGAATTTCGCATCAGAAATAGCATGATAACAAAGAGTTTTGATTGCCTCTCGAGGAGAAACGTGCATCTGCTTCTTCTTGTCCCAAAATTTGACTGGTTGATGCGTGTGTCGGTTTACAGGGTACGTCTAAATCGGCCTTCAAATCCAGACACGCTTCTCCACGCACGAATTTGATCGGTACACTGCTGTACTCAGCTTCTCACTGGGTTTTGGCAACAGATTTGTCCGTGTATTGTAAATATAAAAGATGGGCATCAAGGTCGCAGTACGATCGTCAACTACTTGAGCGAGCTTGCACGATAACAGGGTGAATCAGTTGCTCTGCACAAGCTCACGTACTGATCATCTTTCAGGCTCGTGTAGCTCTCAAATTAAACGTTGATGCCCTTAAAATGAAACAGTAGCCAATACTGACATTTTGAAATTGGTGTGTTTTGAAGCAACGTACAGAAAAAAGTTGAAGTGGCAGAAGTTTAGAATCTGTACTTGTGCCTCATGTTGTTATGCATTAAGCTAGTTCGAAAAGTTACTTTTTCTGGAAATTTGCTTTTTTCCATCTTGGGTTTCTGGCATAGGGTCAAATTGAGATAATTTCAATAAAAATGTTTTTTCCAAAAAGGTCATTTACTATCTGCCCTTTTAACTTAAAGTTTTACTTCAGTGGCGCAGTACATAGAGCTGTATCAGTGGCACAGTATAAATAGCTCATCTTGTAACTCTAAAAATGCTACGCTTTTTTAGTGTCTCTGATTGATCTGACATTTTAGGAGGTCGTAGTGGGGAATGTCCAGTATTAGCAACAAAATTTTTAACTCAATCAGAGACACTTTTATAACACAGCATTTTTTGGAGTTTTCGTTGTACCGTCTACGCATAAGTGTTGATTTTGTTTGTGCTAAAATGCAATGTTAAAGAAGTGTCTCTTATAGAGCCAAATATTTTTTTGCTAATACACTAGACATTCTAAAATGTCACTTCAATCAGAGACACTTCTATATCATAGCATTTTTGGAGTCACAAGATCAGACAGCTCTATGTACTGTGCTACTGTAGTAAAACTTCAATTAAAAGTGCAGATAGTAAATCATATTTTTTTCCAAAAATGAGACTTGTACCAGCTACACCAGTGTCTAATGCCAATTTTTTCCACCACGAAAATCCGAAATTGACATTTTCGAATTAGTCTATTAGGTATCAATCTGAATGTTTGTTCTTGGAAAAGGCAAATGAAAAAGATTGATTCTAATTCAGCTTCAGCTAGTGCCTTTCGCAAATGCTTTAAAATCACACAGAAATGTTTGCTTCTTCAATGAAACTTTTTCCTAGTTAACACTAACAGTTGGCTGAATTCCCTGTACAGGCCCCTAATTCCATGCCATTCCGAGTTTGAGGAGGCAACATCTAAACTTTTCTTACATTTGTGTTAAAAGTGAGAAAAGTTCCTTCTTCATTTTACCAAGATAAATGTTAGAACTAATGCTCTCATGTAACTTGCATGTACTCTTCATTCCCAATTTTGAAAAATTTATGGGCAATTCAGTACCTGCCTCATGTTGCAATTAATTTTACTCCCTCTACCTTCACTGCAACTCTCCTTGGAATGTACTTTATCAAGAACTAGCTGGCTTACCGCTCCCAGGGGCGGGACTGACGGAAATCACACTACATTTACTATCTCCAGCTCTGTGTCGTTGCCCTAGTCATTGTCACTCTGACTGTTGTTGCTCTGGCTCCCTGTTGCTGTTCTAGTCATCCTCGTTGCTTTGGTCATCGTTGCTCCAGTCATTGTCACTCTGGTAATCATTGCTCTAGTCATTCATCATTCCTGTCACCACTCTGGTTGTCACTCCAGTTCCTTCAACAGTCATCGGTCCAGTCATCGTCACACCCACTCCATATTGTTGCTCTGGCTGTCCTGGCTCTCTTTACTTTGTTTTTAACCTGATTCTTGCAGGGTCTTACCCTGATCCTTACAGGACCATTGCCCTGTAGCAATCTACAACCTGCCCCAAATTGAGGTTATTTGAGGCCTTAGTGATCTCAGAGGTCACTGAATTTTACTTAGGCTGTAGACCTCAATGCCCTCTTTCCCCCAAAGCAGAAATTGTTCATGAGGGTGACGAGCTTCTGAAGATATCTGGGGTCATGTCTGTGGACAGACGGACAATCTTTGTCTTATTACATAAATGAAGGTCTGCAGTTGCTGTCATGCTGTTCTTGAGGCATGAGTACATGTTCCGTTGTTGCTAGGAGCGCAGAGTTAAGCCCATTCGGAATCACCCTGTAGAGACGGGATTTCTTTTCGTAGGCAAGCCACCCACACGCAACTTCCATACATGGGTATATCAGATAAATCACAGTGTAACTGATGGCCGTAGGATTTCATAAAGTCCAGCATTACTGTTCCACAGGGCACATATGGAGCTACCGTATGAGTTACAGGTGTTCGACGTATCGGCAGAGCTACTTTCTAAGGAGCTGACAAGGTCACTGAGGGGAATGTTGAGTAGAATATGGCCAGGGACGTGAGTGACGGCAAGAAAAACGATGTGGACGAGGCAAAAGAAGTGTCCGCAGAAAAGTGAGAGGAGCCAAGGTGGTTGTAAGAAAAATACATTGTCCCTTTTTTGACTCACACAGTAGGAGCGCTTCTACAGGAAGTACATAACGGTTGCTACGCAGCCTGCATGTCATGAGTACCCCTCTTATATGCTGTAAGTACCAGCAGTACGCTGGTATATGCAATACTTCAGCCAGCAGTGACAGAGTTATGGGATTCTTGGCAGGATTTTTTTAGAAGAGTATGAGTTGAAAAGGCCTTAGAGAACAGGACAAAAGAGGAGATCAAGTCCTGGGATGTCCCACTGAGTGAATGCATATGGGTTCCTCCAAGCAACTAACTGCACTTGGGGTAGGTCAAAGGCTCTCTCATAAGGCCCACCTGCATCATTGTCCTGAAATTGCACCAGTCTGAGAAGATCCTGCATCGTGGCCGTCGGGTAGAGCAGCCCGCGGGCGTCGGGGTTATTGGAGGCTCCGTACAAGTCAGAGGCACCCCCGCCGCCGGCTGCGACCAACAGCGGCTCGGGTTTGTTGTTGGCGTTTAACTGAAACATGAACGTGCAAGTCATGCACCCCTTGCTGCAAGTACCTGGTGTTTCGTTTACTCGCCTTGAAGATGATTGTTGCTCCGCCTCCGCCGCCACCGCCATAAAACTCTTTGGGTTCGTCCCGCCCGTCGTCGTTGTACACCACGGCCTCCAGGTGGCTCGCACGCTCGTCGCCAGTTCTTGTTTCGGGGCTTTCGTGGACTTGCCCGTGTGATGACTGGTTAGGCAAAGGCTGATCCCGCTCAACTGCGTAACTGCATGAAGAAACCGATACTGGAGCATGTGTGTATACGTATGTTCGAAACAGAAATTGTAAGCTTTCAGATATTCCTCCAGTGTGGTGCTCCAACCTTTTTTTTTCTCTGTGGTATTTTACTCTGGAGCGCGCAAAAGTGTTAATGTTGTACCATGAATTAAATTTTGTCACAAGCACTTAAAGCGATCTCAACCCTGACCGGTACAGTGTAAACGAACAAAAATCCGCACATGGTTGGAAAAAATAAGGTATTGAGTAACTTAACTTAAAATGACAAGGAGAACTGACAGTCAGAGATGCCAGTCAACTCTCCGCGCGACTGCTCTGGGCGGGTGGGCTCAGGGCGGGTGCTAGCCAGAAGGGGCTGCCACGAACGACATACATATGTACTTGCAGTTGGCAACACCACGTAATCTGGCCTCTGAGCCGATTGGCAGTCCCATTAGGGATGGCAACTTTGCCCTTGACTCTGTTCCCTGGTCCGGTTGCCTGTCAGGGCCCAACGGTGACTTCACCATAAAGGTGACATAGAGGAAGGGTCAACGTTCTTCCAAACCAAGACGTCAACGCCGCAGGAACCGGCGCGTCAATGCCACTATGTACTTGCCGAGGACCCAGACGACCATCTTATGGGAGGATACTTGGTCTCTCGGAGGCACGAAGTTACCTGATGAGGTACCGACGACCTTTTCGGCCGAGATCAAAGGTGGGACTCTTCTCTTCCACCTCCTCTGTGTTCATGAGGACACAGACAAGCGGGCTTTTATCTATGAAAGTTCTTTTTCCAGACTTCTTAGGGAATCGGCGAAGACACTCATCACCAGCACAGCTGCAGGTGCCATTCCGCTAATTTGTTGTGTGTTCCGGCGAAGGGCAGGTAGACGGTGACTCCCTGGTCGTGAGGACAACATGACTGCGGACTGTGTCGCTTCAATCAAATAAGAGGCATCTCTTTTTAGGCCTGGCCCTTGTTTGCTTACGAGAGCGCATCCCTGATCCCCCCGAGCGATCCAGTGGAGCGCATCCCTCAAAAGCATTGCCAGTAGAGCGCAAATCATGAGTTGAGTGTGAATGGTTATCACAGACGAGAGCCAGATTTCGGAGTAATTTTTCACAATTATATGGTTAGTTTGAGTTGGGTTAGGTTAAGGTGAATTAGATCAAGTTAGTTTAGCTTTGTTTACTGAAAAGCTGTTATGTCGAGTGAAAGTCACGATGCTTCCATATTCTCCTGCGGCTACCACATTTCAGTGTGTGCACTGATCGTCTACGCTCTAGAAAACTCTCTGGTAGAGTAACCGGCCAAACCATAGGGGATGTTTGAGAGGTTGATCATTTTATACAAGAGTGGACGAGAATCTCTCACCAGGGAGGATCATGGACCAATCGGTCCCTCGAAACAAACTTTCCAGAGCACATGTGGTCCACTTGTGGCAAGTGGTCGAGTCAAAAGACAAAAACCATGGAGTAAGCTGGCGAGGAGGACACTAACACGTCACCTGTATTGTGCCAGAGGTCCCAATTCACAGGCAGCAAGCAATCCTGTGCTCTGAAAGCCTCAACAGGTGCTTCTGCTCAAACTACTCATGCAAGAACGCATGCACAATGCCCTGGATAACACGAATAAAAACTTGTTCCTGAGTCTTTTTGACTTCAACGTACTCGAACGTGACAGCTCCATTGAAGGGATTCTTCCTAACAGGATGGGGTGCACCTGGAGGCTGAATGAATCAGGATCAAAACAACAGCAGGCGTTGATTCTAATGCACTCCGTGGGCATCTGAAACTAACAAAAGGGGAAAAATCTTGGAGGGTTTCATATTCTTCCACGGTACAATGGCAGAAAATACAGGCGACATCCCAACTTCACTGCTAGAGATACACACGTGTATAGATGTGCCATTTACTATAAACCTCCACTCGGTAACTTTACCAAACTGGAAGTTGAGGCAAGAAGTCACTTTTGGAGAAGGTAACGTTCAATATTCTACTGTGGGGTCAAGTCACTATAGAACGAACGCAAAATCTGAATGAAGCCAACTGAAGTGCTTTCATAGAGCAAATCAGGGGGGAAACTTTCAGAGAAAAACCTGTGCATGTCACCTCACAATGGCTTGATGTTGCAGCAACTAAGTTTGAGGCAGACGTTATGAAGGCTCTGAAAAGAGTTTCCCCTACCTGAAAAAGGCAAAAACATCTCAAAGGACTTTTCTCCTGGGATGAGAGTGTCAACAACCTTCGCAAATCAGCAAGAAAGTCATGGAAGAGTTTCTTCCAGCACGATGATGCGAAGGCATGGACAAGCATAGAAAGCCAATACCTAGTCCTACACCATTCATGTCGGCTGTCATTGATTTAATGCCCCTCGACTCATATGCATTGTCACATGCCATCCTTCACAAAAGAAATTGCACCAACACAAGATGGGATGGAATTGACCCTGGAAAACTCTGAGGAAGGGTACTGAGAGCTGCAAATCTCCACGTGGTCAAATCTAATCAGATAAGGACATGGTACAAGGGTAGACACTTCGTAGTGGATCACAATAGCTTTGACATTGGTATAGCACTAAAAGGGATACTTTATCAAAGGCTGCACGTATGGCAGCCACCACATCCGGGACAAAATAGGACGTGGATGCTGCATTGCAGCAGGTAAGCTAGAGACAAGAGGATGCAGCTCACTAGGTCAAAGATCATCAGTCCTACAGGCGGAGATCCATGCAATTTTGCTGCCTACCAATGCATGAATGTGGAAAGAAAGCAAAATATTTGTGCTTTTGTTGATAGCAAGGCAAATTGTGGCGGCGATTGATAGCAAAGAATCCCTCTCCAGACTGACAGAGGAGTGCATATCAACATTGGGCGAGATTGGTGTCCACAATAAGGTTGCACTTTGTTTGGTCCGAGCATATGTAGGACGCAGTCTCAATAAGGAAGCAGATAGCTTGGCTGAAATGGAGCTTCAGGACTAAGAAAACAATCTCGTTACTTCCTCAGTCTGCCTGTAAACAGGCCATAGATGGGGCAGTGGGATTAGTGGTGAGAAAATCTTACCAAACAAATGAAGCATTTGCTGCGCATCCCAGGAATTATGGGTGGACTGATCATGACACTTGAGTGAGACGCACTGACGAAGGTTATGTAAGTCTTGACTGAGCATAACATCTTGAGCTGTCACAGTTATAAGATAGATGCCAGCCCAAATCAGAGCTGCCATCTCTATGGGGGAATGGATGCGTAGAGTTCATTCACACTGCGTGTGAGTATCCTGTACTGGTACAGAAGTGAATGGACTTGCTCTAGGATCTCCAACCGAATCGATATATCCCAGACCTATAAGGCTTGACCATGTTCATTCACACGAGCTGGCCGAGGGGGTCAAACCAAGCGTTTGTTGATGTTTGCTAGACAAAAAAGGCCCAAATCAGGGGAAGAAAAAAATCTTACAAAAGATTACTCCCATCTAACAGCCACGAATAGCTTCATGGTGGTATCAACCCAGACGACAAAGCACTTAGAAAGAGACATTCTGTGCTCTTTTGTAATGTGCTAAAGAAGCCTCTGCCGTGATGTGGCTGCAGCGCGTCATTCTGCATAAAAAATTGCGTCAGATACATCTTCCTTTCTAGAATTGATCCCATTTCTTGGGTTTCGTATAGAGCTGGAAGTAGCACATTCTCCAGGATCCCACGGATATAGTCATGCTGTGCTGTCACAGTCATTTTTCTTTAGGCACGAGGTGCAGCTCTGTTAGCACCTCGTACGATGTCTTTGTTTTGTGCCCATCATTCTGGGCTTTGTGGGTGTGAAACAAGGAAGACTCATCTGAGAAGACTTGTCTCCACTCAGTGATGCTTCTCTTTGGCATCACTCAATCCTTTTCTTCATTCGAGTCAGTTTGGGAGTTCTCCATGGCTTCAAGGGCTGCGCACTAAGTGAGAGTCTCAAATGTTCGAGGACTGTAGCGTGCGACTCCTCGCGTCCTGCTGGCATCGACTCGACCTTGACCAGATATTGTGTTAAGTGCATCCGCTTTATGAGAGACTTTGAGATGATGACCTGTGCAGCTCGAGGTAAGGCACTTTTTTGGTCCTCCATAAGCCCGTTCGTCAGTATTCGGTCACCATCACCATGACACTTCCATAAGCTGGCCACTGATATCCACATATTCTCCACAACATCCACCTGGGCCTGTCATCTTCCAAGGGTTTGTTTACACATTGACAAACTGTTCTCGTTCATCATTGTCCGACGTCACTCACTTTTTGATAAACGGTTGAGATGCGTCTCAGAAATACGTGGGCCTCATTGTCCTTGTGTTGATCCTCGTCATTTGATTGTGCGAGCCGAGGACAATATAAGGACATGTCAAATTGACTTGGATCAAATTCGGAAATTAAAGCCCCACTTCATAGAGATGCAACATACAGTTATTATATTCTTCCTTTGCGTAGTGAAACAGCCCTCAGCCCTCATGGGAAGGCGTTGACAGTGACCTTGAAAAAGTGTTAATCAACATTTTCATCATTTGACCTAATTTGGGAGCGAAGCCGAAGTAAACATGTGAAATTCCGACCGACCTACTTTTTACTCCCTCCGTCCAAAAATGTAAGTCCACTTTTGCAGGGGAGATCCCGGATGTCTTAAAATACACACTTCAGAGGAGACTCATGTTTTGGCATTTATGGCGTCACCTGGAGAAGCCTTTGTAACCCAATTGATTCTTGCTCATAGCATGAAATGGATTCTCAAGTTGCCTTGGGGGGTGACGTCTACAAACTGCCTCTTCGTTCTTCTCAAATATGATCGTGATTGTAAAGCGAAATTTCATTTCTGATGACGGGAGGATGGGAGTCAACCGTGACCTGCTGTCAAACGATGGGCAGCTCACCTAAGGTCGCATCACAAAAATTGCAGAAAAACGTGGCATGTTAAAGAGACCTGGTCAAAAATCCCTTTGTTTCACTGTTTTGTGTATTATTCACTTTCATATCAACCCTGCGCGGCATTGCCGTATGCCTGAAAGTGTACTAACGTTGCCATAGCAAAAGAGAACTTATATTGTCATAGTCTCTACAATTAGGCGAGACCTAAAAAGCCAGAATTTTTTGCAATGTCTCTGAGTGCACCTCGAGCGTCATGCCAAAGAGAGAAGATGTGGTCAACTAGTCTTTGAAACGACAATCTTTTTGACGTGCTCTTTCATGGTAATTTTTATGCCCTCCAGTCCTACTTAGCTGCACTGCCAAAGAAGAGATAGTACGAGGAGCCAGAGAAGAGGAAAATTCCCAAGCTGACTCCAATTGGATAGAATATCTTCAAATGGAGACCCGCACGAATATCGCAAATCGCCAGGGATTAAAAAAATATATATTCTAGCCAACTATAACATTACATCTATATTTTTCTTCCGAGCTGTACAGCAATTCTGCCTCTGTCACTGTGCCGGCCTTTTATTAGCACGTATGGGAGACAGTCATAAAGAGCCTCCCCCATGTAATAAACAGCTTTCTCAAATAACAGTACCAGGTGGATCAAAAATAAGTCCTGATTGAGTGCCAAAAGGTTTCCATTTTCAATGGCCCGTCAGAGCGACGTTTGGAGGCCTTTTCTTAGAGCTTCACGAATCGGCAAAAGCCGCGGAAGCAGACAAGACGGAGACTCCACTAGTAAGAAAAACAGTGTGAGGCTCTGAAAATGCCGCCAGGTGTCGCTGGCGACTTCTTACGATCCAGATCAAGAGGGCTCTTACGCACTGCCCGTACATGGTCGACTTGGAGTAGCGGGGAGTGGACAGCCTCCCCGAGGAGAGAAGTGTGCATACGGTAAAAAAAACTTTCTTTCTGGTCTTCACGCGAATGGATTGAACGAACTTTAGGCCCATTTCGGGGGCCCTAATTCTGACTCACCCCGCACTACAAAACGAAGACACTCGAAGCTAAAGGGGAAAAAAGGGGAGGGGGGGGGCTCGTACCTTTTTTCACTTCGGCCGCTGAGACTCATCATCTTGGCAATGGTCTGCCAGCTCTCGCCCTTCTTCCTCTTGGGGTCCATGGGGTGACGTCCCCCTGGTCCAGAGTCCGAGCTCCTCATTGGTCCCGTGCGTCGCTTGGAGCGCATGAGGCCGCCGTCGCAGGTGCCCTCGTCGCTGATCATCTGAAGAGAGAAGAATAAAGATGTTGCCTTCTGGCGAACTCGCATTTCCGCCTAAGAGCAGCTTTGCAACACACGCCAAAAGATTGCTTTTCCTGCTGTTTTCGACGAAGCTTCTTCTCTCCTTCAGATTGGAATTGTTTCAGGGAAAGCTGGCAACATTGATCCCTGCAGAATGACTCAAGGGCGAAGAGGATATCCTATTCTTGATAAGAGGAACAACAGTCGTTTTCAACATCACAGAGCAAAAGACACCAGGAGACGAAATAATTGTTTTCGTAGTTTAACTGTGAGCTAACCTTTTTTCCATCTGCGATACGCTAGATCAATTCAGGCAGTCTTGGAGAGGGTTTTTATTTGAGATACACGAAGACCTACTGAGAAACTTCCTCCTTTCTCTCTCACTTTCACTGCAAGAATACTGCAGTAGAAGTGATTGTGTGAGCGCATGGAAAAGAAATGGTGCGTGGCAGAAATCAGTGCTGTGTGGCTCGCGATTATACAGTGCAGAGTGGCTCCAGAACAAAATCGACAGTGCAGAGCAGCGCAGGTTGAATCTATAGACACCCCACTGATAGACAGCTCAGCACCAGACACTTGCACGACTCATTTATTTACAGGGTGGGCCTATCGACAAGCGCTACATTCAGCGGTGCTGGCAGCATGGCAAGGCCTACAGTCGGTGAGCGAGAAGCAGCACACACAGAAAGTGAACGTGCGTCAAAAAGATAGAAAGCATTTGTGAACACTTTAAAAACAGTCACTGAGGCTGAAAGCTCTTCTTTCACAACCAGTATGATGCATTTGAAAGCATAAATGACATCAGCAGCAAAAAGTGAGTTCAAACTTCACTCGCACAAACTTTTGCAAGTAATCTGCTTTAAAAAAGTGCTGTTCAAAAGTTATTTGAAAATATCATTGTAACTGCTTTGTTACAAGCCTCTCATTTTATGCTGAAGCAAGCAAAAAACATTTGGTTGTCTTTAAGCCTCCTGAGCGAGTGTTCGCGTACGAGTGTTTGTACAAATAGTTTTACTAAATGGAGTCGTAACGAAGCAAAATCTGCTCTCCACTGACGTGCTCATCGCTCTGCAGCATCTTTCTCTGAAGGAAGCTTAAATGTGTAAAGACACAGACAAGTTTGCAATGAATGTCCGTTATTTTTGTTGCGTCACAAGATTCTGGAGCTCATGTGTTCTCTGTGATCCTTAACGGGCTCCCCCCCCCCCCCGTTAAACGAACTGTTGCTAGTGCGTTCTCCGTTGGATTATTGACAAGATTCCAGGGAGGATATTTTGGTATGTGCGTGTTGCGACATTGACGAGACTCCAGTGCATCTGCATTCTCAAACAGCATTGATTTGTACGGAAATCTCTATAGAAGATCTGTTCTCATTGTCCATAAAAAAGAGTCTTTTGGTCATCAGCGGACCTGGCTGTGTCTAAAAATGGGGCAGATCTGTCAAAACTCCTGCAAAGCTCTGAAGAGTCCTCTCTGTCTCCCCTCGTATATGTCTCTATATCAAATTGTACAGTATGTCAAGAAATTGATGCGATCAACCAATCTCATATTTATGACAGTTCTTTACTTGACAACTCTCTTAAGTTTAACACACATTTTAATCCTTTCTTGCGTACTGCCCAAAGTATGGGGAGAAATCTTTTTGCGCATGTTAGCAAAGCAACAAGGGTAGCATCAATTTGTGGACATACTGTAGTGGTATTTTTGGCTCACACTGCACGGCTTTGGATAATGCTCAGCGTTGCCGTCCACTATTTGGTCTGATTTCCGTACCGATTCTGAGTGTCCCATGTGGGGGGGGGGGGGGGGGGGGGGGGGGGGGGGGGGGGGGGGGGGGGGGGGG
>JAAUXU010105975.1_pt1 | contig 31324 bp, 39 predicted proteins | sample 7278151 | NCBI WGS metagenome assembly JAAUXU01 (sample SAMN14350113, study PRJNA611818) | marine sediment metagenome | isolation source: surface marine sediment (1.8m) | place: French Polynesia: Moorea | collected 2018-08 | reverse complement strand
CACCCATAGTACGTAGGTCCTCCCTATAAAATGGCCCTCGCTCACTACATAGATAGGAGAGTTGTACACACTACATAGCAAGTGTAGTAGTGGTAGAAGTAGAAGTGCATCGGCTGCTCCACTCCTCATACGTACATAATGGGCATTTTGAGCCCCCAAAAGCTGAGGAAACCTATTGTCTTGGCGGACAGAAAAGGAGGGATCATGACGTAAAATTTTTCGGACATTTTTGGGGTCTGGTTGAGGGAGGGGGGGTGGTGGGGTGAGACAGCGAGAGTGCGCGTGCGTGAATGTGTGTGCCAGGCCAGTTCAGAAACATGGAAAAGCTGGATCACAGGACTAAAAGAATACCTAGCAGGGAGGGGAGGTGGTTGACCTGAGCTTCTTCTTGCCTCTGCTGCTGCTCCCTTTCGATCTGCATTGAAATTCACTCCGCAGAGCTGTTGTTTTTGTAAAAGTCGCGAGAGACCACGTCAAGTTTTCGCTGCCTTCTCTTGGCAGATGCACGCACTCAAGAGGGGGTTGAGACTCTGGCTGGTGTTGTACGCACAGACATGTATACATGACCTGTGTGGTACAGCCAAAAGCACTCAGAAATTAATGTGTGCGTGTTGGTGAAACATGTGTGTGTAGCTTACAGAGTGTGCGTATGGACGGTACACCATTCGCAGCCAGCACGGACGTACGCAAGACTCACAAATGCTGTAAGCCAATGGAAATGAAGGGAGAGGCGACTTTTGTCAAAACACATGCTTGCAGAGATCGCACCGGGGCGCCACATTTCCCAGTCCTGACCCTGCCCGGGCTGCAGTCGGCCCACGGCTGCTGCAACTGAAAAAACCGGGCGGGAGAGCAATAAATCTGGGGATAATTTAGAGGACAGTTACTTGAATTTGGTCATCTGCCGCTGAGCGACCCCACGAATATCGAGCCCATTGTCTCGCTCTCTTTTCTCTCTTCCTCAGGTCAGCAGCCAGATAGAATTAAAATCTCGTAAAGAAGCAGTTTCACCCCAAAAAAGAGATTCTTTTTCGAAAAAAAAGGCCATCTTCCACTTCTGCACCTCGTCAGCTGGCCTCGTTATAGTCCATGATTTTCTGGGCTTGCTGGACATTTGTATTAAGGGAGGGACTCATACCTTTGTTGTATCCAGCTACTGCGCAATAGTAATGGCGTGAGTGCTTGTATTTCAACAGACACACATACTCGTGCGAGGACGCAAATCTATTCGATCTGAGTATCTTCTCTCTTTCTCTCTCTCTGTCTCTCCTATGTATGTTCGTGTCACTGTGGCTCGTAGTACATGCAGATAGATCTCGCATGATAAAAGTCTGGCTGGCCTTATGAGGAGCATAAGACATGTCTCTCCGCAGCGGGACATAGCAGACTCCATCTTCCAATTTCTCTAGCTTGCCGCCAGGGCCTGCTTGATGTAGCCCTCGGGGCTCCCCGCGGCGAGCGGCTGGGTCAATTGACCTCTGATTGGAACTTGAACCTCGAGAGTTATCACTTGGGGGCGGAGAGTAAGCAAAAGCCTTCTTTATTCGCGTGCGAATTTAGCCAGAAAGAAATATGAGACTCGGAGGAAAGTGATTTTCGACGCAGGCGAGTTAGAACTTCTCCTGGTTTCTTTACTACTCGTATATGTCTTCATGGTGAAGTATGTTCGTGCTCTGGTAGCAGAAGGACCTCGAAGGATCCGCTCGGTCAAAACACAGGCCTATAGAGTGGCGGGGGGGGGGAGGGGGGAAGTAGAGAAGAGAGATTTTGAGCCCGATATGAAAATCCCTGGAAATCGGGTCTTTGTCGGCGAGCGGTGTAAGGAAGAAGAAAAAAAAATCGATTTCATGGCTACACAAATTATCCGCCTCCTGCAGCAGATCGATCGGCCTCGAGGTCTGGTCGGAAGAGGCGCTGCTGCCCGCGTTCCTCCACTGACTGACGAAGTGAAGCATCACCCTGGCCACGTCCGATCGCCATGGGAAAGTCTTCTGTGTCGCCCATAGAAATTTATGATGGAGGCCTCGGTGGAGAGCGCGTGCGTGTCGGGTGGCAATCTGCGCGCACTCACACACGCCTCTCATTGCAACTCCTCTCCATTTTCTTGCTCGGCCTCGCCTTCGCGAATTGATCTTTTAATTGAAAACTGCGGTGTTGGTGGCGCCAACCGACCCAAATTCCATCCACCTCTGCCTCTTCTAATCGCAAATTGAATTGCTCCACAGCCTGGGTCATCGGCCTAGGCAGTGTTTGTGAAGCCACAAAACATGGCTTTTGGTTGTCTCTTGTAAAAATGTTCTGCTGGCCCAGGCAGGAAGGAGGCCAAAGCAAAAAAACCCCACGAGGTGCAAATGATCTCGATTGACCCTTGAGGATTGACTTTGGCAGCCGGGTGAAATCGGAATCGCCGATCGCAGAGAGCCCATGAGTGAGTGACTGCCTAAGTGACTACCGCCAGAGGTGCAATTACCATTTTTCTCCACTTTTTCACAACCTATGATCATCTGCCTGGACAAGGGGAAAATTCCCCCTTCTTCCTCGACCACATCTTCAGAGTGAAAAATGGTGGCTGGCGGAGGAGGGGGCGCCATTAGTGCCTTATGTACTGCATAGGTAGAATATTCATGTATATATTAAATATAACATACATGTGGCACGTACGCGCAACGTGCTGAATCTGTCGTGCCTGCCGCCCATGTAGGTATGCTATATTGACTGACTCATGCGCTGGAGCACAGTCCTCTCTCTCTCTCTCTCTCTCTCTCTCTCTCTGCTGCGCGTCCAGTCGAGAAAAGCCTGGCTGCATTGCAAATTCTTATTGTCTTCGACCTGCGATTGCTCCTCTCGTCTGGGCCTGAGTCTTGCCAAATGGATATATCACGCGCAGGCTTCTCTTCAAGAAGGCCGGGCGATGACATTCTAGACTTAGTAATTGCACGCTGTCAATTCCGCAAGGACCATTTGCAAATTTTTTGGCAAAATAATACACATCTGATCGGTCACGGCCCATCGAAGATCTCGTCATGCATCAATATCAGTGTTGTACACAAACAAGTCACTGCTGTTGACGCATTTCCGCAACCAGGAGGAGGAGCAGCTGAAAGTTTCTTTTGCCACGAGGTTCTTGTCACGTTGCAAGTAAGTTTGCACTGCTGAAAATTCGCATCCAGGTTCATGAACTCGCTCGTCTCGTCAGTGCGAATTCGCAAAATTTGGGCGTTGGCGACAGAGGCGCGGTTTTGCCACATAATGTCTCGCCATTGATTTCAGCTCTGCTGCACCATATACAGTGTACGTACGTGTGTGTGTGTGTCATTGAGTGCAGGCAGATAACTTAATGATAGGGTAGGTATACAGGAGATGTCACTTTCAGGATGGAAGAGGAAGAATGGTACTACACATGCTACCGCTATTAGGCTAGCTAAGGCAGAAAAAAAAAGTTGGGAGGCTGCAGCGGCGCAGCCATCCATGCGTTCAGTCAGGCCGGAAACACGTCAAACCGTGGCGACATTTGGGGGGAAGCAAGCGGCAGTCGAAGCATCAACAAAAAATCCTCCTATTCCTCCTCCTGAGGTTGTTAGCAGCAGCATTCTATGACCGAAACGTGAATCGCAACTTTGATCCGAAAATTACTTCGAACGACGCTCGCTTTCACAATGGCTGGTGAAAGCCAGCAAAAGGCGTTTGCCCTAGATTTCTTTACCGCCTCCGCCGCCTCCGCCGCCTCCGCCGCCACCTCCTACTACTGCATGCATGGCCGAAGTCACAGTACAGAGAGGTGCGGATGTCCTCTTGGCGGTGCTGCCCACACCGTGGGCTTCTGAACAATACTGTTGTTGTGCATTTCATTTCTCCCTGAAAAAAAAGGGGATCAGCGCGGAAATGGATCTGGTGATTTGCGAAAATTTGGCCCCACCTGAGTCGGTCTTGGTTGCTGGACCGTGCGGAATAAAATGGCGACACCTGCGTGCTCGCCCTGGTGCTGTAGAGCGTTCTCCTAATGTGCATTACACGCGTATAAACCCTATTAAATGTAGATGCAAGGAAGCGGATGTAGGTGAAAAAAAAAAAGCCGAGTTTGCAAACAACGGGCGCGAAAGTTTTTCCACCACCATCATATTTCGCATATTGAGCGTTTGCACGAGCCTTTTTTGACTTTACTGCGCGTGTCCCACACAGGACAGGATGCCAGAAGTTGTTACATAAGGACACATCCGCTGCTATCGCCAGTGAAGAAGAAAACGTCGTCCCAATTGTCCGCCGATCCTCATTGAAATGACTCAAAGAATTGTCGGATGTTCGTTGAAAAGACTTCAAGAAGGACGGGAAGAAGAAGATGTGAGCGTCGTCGGCGTGCATTCCATAGACTTTTGCAAAGACCGAAGGTCAACAGCAGCTGGGTGAAAAAAGGGTTGGTTGTCCATTTTTATGCCTGAGACTCATTCCAACCCCCCCTGCCCATAACTATTTTTCAGCCTCAATGGCCATCAAGAATATAGACTTGTTCCCCTAGAAATCAGTTTCTCAGGGACCAAAGCCCAGTAATATAGAGATAGGAATCGGCACGCGAAAGTCACACTCCGCCCAACAGACGAAAAAATGGGTAATTGTTTACGCCCTTCATATATCACAGCTCATCAGCGGTTGGGGCGCTCATTTTTTCACTTTTACGAGACGATTATGAGACTCGTTCAGAGAAACTTCTTCCTCTTTTTTGGGCCTGCCCCGCCCAAGAAAAGAGGTTTTGTGCCGCCACAGGGAGAGCCCAAATGTCGTCGTAGACGACGAATTTTGCGGTTTCACTCGTCCCAACTGTGGCTTCTTAGGAAAGCGAGGCAGCAACAGAGTTTAAAGAGAACTGCTGAACTTTATCCAGACGTGCCTGACGAGTCATTCAAGTCCAGTGTGTCAAGGCACTGATGTCGGCTCAGTTCCTTGAACTCCACTTTGTTTCGGGCCCTATCATGCGTGGCGAGTACCTAGTGACACATTCACACTCGTCCAGAACTTGGCAGATCTTCTTCAGTCTGGACAAAATGGCGACAGACGAGGGACCAGGAGCAGATTCTTTCGTCATATTTGGCCACACTGAAACCGTTGAAAGGACTTCATCCTTGGACAATTCATCCTGATGTGCAGGATCTTCAAAAGTTGTCCGCAGTGACCTCGATGCGTCCGTCCATTGGAGCGCGTGATGAAGTTCCTCATGCCCCCTTGTAGGGGAGTTGGACGCGCAAAATATTCCCTGATGATCCCATAATGGCTGAAAGTCCTTCGAATGTCCAAAACTATTCCCCCTCACATATCTAACAATAGGTGGGATTGGCCGACCGTGGTGTCCGTGGACCCCTGCACGTCTGCCAACTCCTCGGTGTTTGTACTCAGTGTTTTGGCTACGCCGGCGGAGTCGGCGCAGACTCACCCCAGTCGGGTGTGAGTCAGCCTGGCTTACGCCACCCAGATCCTGACGTCCGTCCGCACATCTCAAACCGCTTCTGCTCCGACGAGGATGCCCCAATATTTCCCAAGAAGGACTAAGACGAAGTAAGTCATAAAACTTGGAAGTGAGAGCGCTGGGGAATTCTGCAGGAGCTCAATTAGCGACACTAAAAGTCTGTCTCGACCACCGCTATGGGGCGATCCCTCATCCGCTGACGTCTTGCCATTACCCAACTTTTTACGGGCCACAGGAATTATTATTGGCAAGGAAGAGAAATATCTTTTTTTTCAGGCAAATGTCCCAAGCTGAGCAAATTTGGGATGATCCTTCGGAGGCAGAACCGCCCGTCCTCGGGGCAGGGTGCAGATAGGTGTGGAAAGGAAAAAGAGGCTGTTAATTCTTAGTTGGGGAGTGAAGAATGTATAATCGTGCAAAATATCACCCCTCTGCTCGAAAACACTCCCTAATGGCCCCGGTAGTCGGACTGACTGACTGACTCGTCGTGACTGGCGGACTTTTCGGTTCGCTGTCGAATTTTTGCCTTACATTGCACAAACTTTACAAGAGTGAACAAAAAGAAGGTGAGAACGGGGTCGAAGCTTCGGGTCCCCCCTGCTAAATGTATGTTGGAAGGAGAGGGCCAGAGCAGAGGGCTTTTTTTTTTTTCTTTTTCGTTCTCTTCGTGGGGCAAAATGAAAATACAAATTAGTTTTCCCTGCAGCTGTCGAGACAGAGCAAGAGGAGCTCCCTCATACGCAGCAAAATTGCGTGCAAAATTTTGCGGTTTGCATGTTGCCCTGCTTGCAGTAGTACCTTTTACATATCCTTTGGAGAATTAACACGCGACCAGAGTCTGTCTGGCAAAACAGCAACAGTGCGATCGCGGATTCCAATGGCACTCTTATATCACTGCTTCGAAAATGAGTTTTTCCCGCCGCCGTGAGGCATCTCCGCGGGAGGGAGGGAGGGAGAGACGAGGGGTAATAATGATCGTTCGTTCGGAAATTTGGGGGGGGGGAGGAAACCTTATTTGTGCCCGATTCCCTGAAAAACAACGGGAGGGCCATTATAGAACTGATCAACTAAGAAACCCCTTTTCCCGCCACTTTTAGTCCAAAGCTTAGACTGGGGGATCCCATGAGGGAATGCGTACAATGCTCCACGGATAATCGAGCATAAGGAGGAAGACAAAAATCTTTCAATGTATTGATTCTGCTTAGTACGGATGGAAGTGGTCACTAATATATCTCTGTTGCTTTTTTGCCATCTAACTTCACTTCTGCTAGAAATATTTTTCACATTTCATTCGGTATCGTTCACTAAAAAAAACCCCGTATGCTAAGGGCACTGTTAACTCTAAGATGCAACGTTAACGACTTGGGCAGAATTTACTACTTGAGACATGACTTTATGAGTCGTACAGGAGCAAAAGTGCATATCAGTTCTTTAGAGAGGCGAATCACTTCTATAGCTCAATCCTGTCAAAAGCTATGGCTATGAAGCTTTGAGTCAAAAGTGCCCATTGTAAATTGAACAAAATCTTCATATTTTGTTCAGTGGCCAAAAGACCAGACCAAACAGTATCATTCTCCAAAAAAGCACCTTTTTGAACTAGCCTAATGTATGAGTATTTATAAGCATGTCTCAATTTTTTGTACTTGCATAGCAAATACATTCAGAGAGACTGGTCTAGGCAATCATCATACTGTATTCATAAGTTCTTAGCTTTGCCATAAGCCTGATGAACAGAAATGTGATTGTGGGAAAGCACTGTGCAGCCACACATCAATTCTTCCAGGGAATAAATGTTATGCATAATACTGCTTAAAAAACAGGTAGAAGATACTGAAGGTCAGTAGATAAACTAAAACTCATTTTCTTCCTGGACTTTTATTAGCGAGCGCACATACCTGAGTTGATTCAAGTAGACAAATAATGCTTCACTCTGTTTAGCCACGTCACTGAAGCAAGGCAATTTTTAGCAAGTGCTAACAATCTTCTCGTTCAAATCGTGCCCAAAACTTTCGAACTCAACTGAGCGTATGCAATTTAGGCTTCTTTTTCGGCAAAATGATAAATGGCTTGTTTAACTCAATGTTTTGTCAGGTCACTAATAAAAATGGAGAAGGAATGAAAAATGGGGTAAACAAACAATCTGACTCGGGAGAACAAACTTCATGGTTGAAACTCTCACTGAATGTTGTCTTTTGCCACAGTTAAAATGCAAACTTTGAGTCAACTGTGTAAAAGATTCTTTTTTTTTCCAAAATGGAGACGTGTACCAATTCCAGGGGGAAAGTATGTGATTCACCTGAAAACCTGGCCTCTTCTTTCTTCCTAGCACCGACTGTACCACGTGATACACTTTAGACAAGCCCATTGTGAAGTAGACATCAGTTTGACTCATACGGTTTTCTGCTATTCAAGACTGGATTTTTAAGTCTGTACTTTTTTTCCGACTGGCAGAAGAGACGTGGAGAGCGCCAAGGTAGTGGAGAAGCTCCACATGATGAAGACGAACGCACGGTCGGCGGTCACCTTCAAGTCCATGAACAGTGAGACCACGAGCGTCTCCCCCCCCCCTCCCCTGAAAACACACTTTTTTGCGGGAAATCGGGACATTTTCGGCGGGAAAGGACCCGCGGCAGTCGGCGGCGCTACGGGTAATCATCTTCATGATCGGGGTGGCGACTCCGAGTGCAGTCTGGTCAAAACAACAACAAATTTACTCCCTGCTTCCCCCGGCCGTCCGAAAATACGCCGCCGCCGCCGCCGCCGCCGCCGCCGCCGCCGCCGCCGCCGACCCCGGGCATTAAAAGTGGTCATCCCGGAGAGAGTTGCAAGTTACTCCAGAGTACTCAGAGCGTGAGAGATTCTTGGTATGGCCAAAAAAGAGTCGGGAATTCGGCAGCAGACAATATTTTTCTTCTTTCTCGCTTTTCCTGCCCCCTTCTTTAATTGCTCGGTCTAGACCTGCGAAAAATGCTGCTGCCCTTCGTGTTTTTGCGCGCGAAAAACGTAGCGTTAATTGCATGTATGCTCCGCATCCCCGTACCACACAATGCCGGCCACAATTTCGGCCAATTTTACGACGTTAAAATCTCCTGGCCTCCTCCAAGACAGTTTTCGCCGGGCTGCTGAGGCGTCTCCGAGCGCTCGAGCGGCGGCCCCGAACCGGGCTCCGTCGTAAATTGCCGGGTTAAATAGTGCCTTGGCTGCGTAAAACTCTCTCTACAGTGTGACCTATGCGATTCTGATCTCTGATCGCCTTCGAAGGCGATTTAAACAACGTTGCTGCTGCTCATGCCCGCTCTTATCATGCCTCCAGCTAAGGGAGAGGTAAAGAATGCTTATCTTCAACTCTCATTCTCCGTCTGGTTATCCCTGCTGTTGCATCGACCATCAAAGTTAGTGTAACGTGAGGGTTTTTTCTTTTTAAAAGCCCCGGGTTTTTTTTCCTCGTCTAACCAAGCATCTGCTTCATACCATAGAACACATTTTGAGTTCTCCTCGGCGATATTCGAGTCTTGCGCAATGGAGTCTGGCTGACGGCGTCTTCTTCTTGGCATGTTTTTCGCTATAGTTATGTACATTTTTAAATGCCTTCGTACACGTGTTACAAGCTGTTATCAGCCCATAGATACATCATTTGCATGAAGGGACCACAAACTTCTTTTTTGGCATCGTAAACCCTTTACGTCAACCTTAACATCCCGAATAAATCGGCCATCATTCTCTTTCGACGATGGAGACATTAACGTGTGTGTGTGTGTGTATTGTGCGTTCGCAACAATCTCCCTCTCTCTCTCCCGCCGGGTTTGACGACAACTTTTACATCGCACGAAGCCCATTTTCTCCGGCTGCCTCTAAACGCAGTCGCATCAAAGGGGGCTTTGAAAAAAAAAAGCGACCCATGGCGTTTTATATTTGCCATAAATATTGCCCGCGTACGTCAGAGCTGCCAGGCGGATGGAAGGAATAAAAGGCGATTGAGTTTCTCATAAATAATGAGACCTGCGTAGATAAAAAAAGCGAAAAAGAGGCGCGCGCTCACATTAAGCGGGTAGTAGTGACTCTGCCAGGCTGAACATGTCGCAGTCGTCGGTGCCTTACTGTTCATCACATTTGGTCGTTGGGTCTGACCTTTATAGCTGTAAGTGAACAGTTTTTTGGGTCCCTCCCACCCACCCCAAAAAAATCTGAGCAGCCAGAAAGTTCATCGAAGCGAGCATCCTGTCCTTCCCGACCAGGTTTTGGGTGTGTGTAAGTTAGGTTAAAGGGGCTTACCGACCCAGTCATCATCCCATTTGAAAAAAAAATTTAAAAAGTTGAGCAAAAAGAAAAGAAAAAACTCTTGCGTGCACTAATTGATCCAGGGTCTGGGAGAGCGCGACGAATCGACGTCTGTTCCACATTTCAATTGTGGATCAAACGACGCAACGACAGTCCGGAATTTTGAGTCCGGGCTTCCTCGAGCGCTCTGTGTGTCCGAACAATCTCTGAATGCTCGGAGGGCGACGACTCCAAACTCTGCCCGATGATTGTGGCCCGGGCACGCGATTACCACTCTCAATGGAATCCGCCGGTGTCATCTCGGGGTACAGAAGAAAAGGAAGATTTATCGGGGAAATCAAGTTATCGCTGCCCTCATCTAAAGGCTGGAGGGGGTGGAAGGTATTTTCGTGTGACCTCACTCTTTTCCTTGATGCCGCAACAAAGTAGGATAGCATGTCTCTGTTGGGAGGAGAAGAACGACGAGGAGAAGGAGTCCGTCCGCTGCTATGCGGACAGGGCTGGTGAGGATTGGTGCGAGTAGCACACTAGCAATAAGGCGGTGATGAACGTCTCACCAAAAATAGATGGTGTCAGGCAATTGATGTCGGGTTCTAAAAGCTTCTCCAACTATTTTTTTTTATGCCCCCCCCCCCCCCCCCAAACTTCTTATGGAAGAATCTGACGCAACAGCTGAGCGGAGGATGATACCAAGTTGGTTGAGCACAAGTCCTAAGTCGTGGTCCTGGACGACAGACAGGGAGACAGTACTCGTACTTGCTTGTATGGAAAGAAAAAGTCTGACATCCTGCTCTTGACATACCACAGTAGTCAGTATCAGTAAAGTGAAACAGCTGAGACAGCGCGTGGGTGTCAGAGGCCTGAGCAAAGCTTGGCTCTCTGCATGTGCACGCACAGTAGATCCGGAGGTCTTTGCCGGGCAAAAAGACCCAGAGGCCTTTTAGTCAGTCATCCTGATGAGAAAAATGGGTACCCACGGTGTGCGTGTGTCTGATGCCCTGCGTGCTGTAGTAACTGAGCTGTTTTTCTCACACTGACACAACCGTCCTCCGGGGTTCGCAGATGGAAATGGTCAGGCTCTTGTTTAGCAGGGACAGTAAAAACCCATTTGTGTCCGTCTTTCAAGATCTCCATCTTGGGCCCCGTGCGCGCGCGCAGAGACGTGCTGTACACAACCGTATGGAGTGGGTGGGTGGGCGGTTCAAGACAGATGTCTGGGGGTGACAACACAATTTCACTTTCACGTGCGCGCGATTTATAAGGCCTAATGGGGGTGGTACCGCTTGTCCTCGGGGCCCCGTGAAAAATCGCTCCACTCCGCGAGTAACGAATTGCAAAGTGCGCACAAATGACGATTTTCACTAGAGCTCCTTAGGGCAATCCTTCTTGAGCAGGCCAAATTGCGACCTCCCTCGAGTACCAAAAGACCGTACTTTGCCATCGCCCAATATTTTATCTCGATATGGGCATGGGTCAGACAGACACAGAAGTAGGCGAATGGTAGGGGACGAAAGAAATATGGCGGGTCTTTCGCCACCCTCCTTAGTGCATTCTCATTCCCTCCTCGGCACTACATCTCTCTCTGCCCCAATGACACAGTGCCAAGACATGAGTAAGTGAGTCCGGGAGAGGCCGACCCCATTGTCAGCAAGCTAATTAGCAAAAAGAAGATCAAACAAAGGCTTCGGCACCGACTCCTTTCAGCCCTCGGCCGCTTTCAAGCGCAAAAAGTGCCCGGAGAGCGACGGCAGCCGGAGGAGGCAGGGCTCTCAATAGCGGGTTGAGGAGGAGGGTGTGAGAAAGAGAAATACGACCCATTCAAGAAGAAAGGGTAGTAGTCGTAGTAGTTATTGGAGGCTGCGATCACATCTGTAGAGAGAAAAGGTTAGGAATTTGTCGCCCTGCTCCGGCCTTGGGAAAGACGTGTGTGCTAAAAATGAACTCAGCATCTCCGGGTTGACTGAAGCATTTGTGGCGGGGTTTTTTTCCACCCTTTTTTTGCTATTTCTGACGTCGGTTGGGTGGGCGCGTCCACTTAAGGTAGCTGAGAGTGCAACGCCTGCATGGGGGGGGGGGGGAGGGCACTAAAACCCATTGGCAACCGGGCTAAATGGCTATCAATGCTCTCTAGTGAGGTGTGAGTGGAAAAGTTGGCGGCCAACTCACATACCTCCTACCAACTTTGTGTCATACCAGAGGACGGACGGACGGATGGATGGATGGACGGTGCCAATGTCAAAGGGAAGAACCCCTTTATTCTGCTTCCTCTCCCACCAAGAAAAGTGCAGTTGCAGAGGAAATGACAGTTTTACGGCGTCTCCGCCGTCCAAAACCCGTTCGCGCAATACGTGTGGAATGATTTTTCGGTCGTCACGTCCAACCAATGTGCAGCATGGGAATTAGAAGAAGATCCAGGGCGAAGCTTCGAGCCACGAACTGTAAAGCCCAACGTGTCCGGGAAGAAGAAATCTTTTCCGAAGAAGCTTTATCGACTGACTTTGGGCGCACGGAGCGCCAGCAGTGCGACAAAGGCCAATAAATCCCAAATGGTGAATCTGTGAAGTTCATGCTCAGGTACAGACACTGGTCACCCTTCCACTTTATTCCATTCTGGGATTTGTCAGAGGCGAACATAAATTGTGGGTGTAAATGGGATCTGGAGCGGGGGAAGAAGAAGTGAAATTTACGAGATGGCGCACGCAGTGAGTGTGCGCCGGCGCCGGGCGCCCTCGGTGCCGCATTGTTATTGAATAAGCTATCGCGAGTTGATGAAAACGAGTGATTTCTCCGGCCCGGGGAGTAGCGCAAAAAGCAAATTCGCATGTCTGGTCTTGGCGCCTAGCGTGAAATTCGCTCCCCGTGTAATTCTGACTGGCACATTAGGCAAGCTTGATGGTGTGCCAGGCAAGTCAGCAGTTTCCCTCTCTCCCTAGATTATCACAGGGCGCGTGGCCAGCGGGTTTCACAAATTTTCCTCTTCCTCTTCCCCCTGAGCAGCGTGAAGGCACAAGAAATAAGACTGGAGCAAATTGACTCCAGGCAGGCGAAAGAGGCGCGGCTGCATGCAGGTAACACACACGTGCACGCACGAATGCTGCAAGGCATAAGTTTTATGGGTCATGTCATGTTAAGTGAGTGGCGTACAATTGGTTTTCCTGGCTCTCTCCCTCCGTGGCCAATGGTGCTACTCGATGGCAAATAGGATGGAAAGGGGGAAATTCTGTTTCGGGCATCGAGCCAGCAATTGTGTGTGTGTGTGTGCGTGTGTGCGTGTGTGCATGCGTGTACGTGCGTGCGTGCGTGCGTGCGTGCGTGTATGTCATCTGTCGGGCGAGACCTGCGAGGAGGAGGAGGATGGGAGGCCCTTGTTTAACTTTGCTAACTCTCTCTAGATCGTTTTCTTGGCTTAAATTCAAGCCTCGTCAAGAGACCAGGTGCATGTGAGAAGAGAAAAGAGAGAGGATTTTTTCCTCCTCAGTCATCAAAGCTGTTCTTCTTCTTCCACAATACTGTCGCATGCACCACAGACTGATGGAAGTGGCTAATAAGCACCACACGGCCACCACGCTGTCCGCGGTGACGATGGAGGCCAAGGCGAGGGGGGGGGGCGATTAAACACCCAGATCTCTAGTCATTTTTTTCAAGGGGAAGCCACAGTTGGCAGGCAGGAATCTGACACAGTTATGAGGCCAGAGCAGGAGAGACATGTTGAACTGTTCGTACACGTGCCTCTTCTTGCCCACTATGAGGCATTTTTCTGCCAGGAACAAGACTCGCGTCATCGACGCGTTCCTCCCGGCCGACGGTGGCCACTTGGAAGGAATCTGTGCGCCGATCTGGTCGGGGTTGCCTTTCGTGTCCACGCATCGTTCCCCGGACGAGCCCTTTAATCAAGGGTGTTTTCAGCTTTCTCCGAGCTGAAGAAAATGTAGGACGTCGACGTCTTTAAAGCCAGAAGAATGAAAAGCTATTCATCAATTACGCATACGAGACCGCGTGGCTAGGGGCCATTTATTCAGACCCTTTATGTCACTGGAGAGCGGACGGACTTGGTGCAATAGTAGGAATGGTACTTCTAGTGTGTAATCATCCACTGTTTCGTCCGATTTTATACCCCCGAATTTCGGCCGCCTCCGCCTCTTCCTTTTCTCCTTTATCCACTATAGACGATAAACTTTAATTTCGCGGCGAAAACTCTCTTTTCCTGTCTGCGGAGTCGACGTACGCAAGCCATTGGGCCAATTAGGAGATAGTTAACTCTGCTGGATTTCTTTCCATTCCTCTGAATGGTTGATGGAAAATTCCAGGTAGAAAATGGTCATAAACGAACCTCGTATGACTTGCTTAAGCAGTCCAAGTACGTAGCTACCATGTACACACAGGACTATCTATCCTTTGTCTCCCTCCAGTGGTCTTCAGTCAGCACAGCAGTACTTTCCGCCGAGATGGCCCCGGCCAATGTCGTGTGCGTACGCACCTGTATAACTTCAGGCTGTCTTTTGCATGCATGCGACAGCAACAATGGCTGGCAGTTCATTTCCCCACTTGCATGGGATTATTTTTGGAGTCCCCAGATGGTTGGTGTTTCTTTTTTTTCTTTCTCTCTCTCTCTCTTTTCTCCAAGTCTTCTTGGCCAACGACAAAAGAGCTGCACAACGTTGAAAAATCCCCTGGATACTTTACAGGGAGGCAACCACAGAGAGAGAGAAGACACACAATTTGGGAACTCGTCCCTAAAGACAATCAGGGCTGAGTTTGGTAGCGTGACAGTCGGAGACAAGAGCTGTGCCCACCTGCAGGACGACTGCTGCAGCGCGTAATTACGGCCTCTGCTGTCTTTGCCGCTGCCCCAGTAAATATTGAATGATAATAGAGACTAAAAGAAGAAGAACCTCTCTGGGCGGGATCAATTATTGGGATGGATCGACTGAGTCAGCGTTACTTCATCTCTCACCGCGGGAAACCAACCTTTCTTATATGGCCCATCCATCGTGGCTCGATCCGGAGCCTAGAGAAAAAGTAGTGCCTGGATTAATTATGATTTCAGAGCAAAAAAAATATAAAAAAAGCACCACCACCCTGGTTCTTCGCTGCTCACAGTGCCGTCTGCTGCCACACCTCTTTCGATCCATCTCCTATACAAATGACCGCCTCCACCAAGTTCGACATTATCACTTTGAGGGCCTTGGTGAGGGGTCAGAGGGAGGCCAAGTTGCAGCCATTGCTGCTGCTACTCTACTTCCACTACCTACGTACACACACACGCACGGACGAACGTACTACGGAATACCGTATACGTACGTGGTCGGGACCAAATTAAGCCATCATTCAGTGTCAATAATTACCCGCTGCTCTCTCCGGCTTTTTTGGATTCCCCGGGCAGCCCTTTCTTACTTACCATCCACTGCTAAGAAAAGTGGCGGAAGGTATGAAAAATTATGCCATGAGGCAGGGAAGCCAAGTAAAAGCACACACAGAGTATTCATTACCCGTGATTCCACTAGGAGGTCCCGTGGAGCTACTGCCCACGACCGGCGCATGGAGGGGCTAATATTTTTGTTGGTTGAGAGAATATAGTAGACAAAAAGTTCCAAAGGTCAGATGGTCGCCACCTCTACGATAGCAGAGTTCCGCCTGGGCCGAGACCATGTAATTAATTGCCACCCAGTGGTATTTTCTCATAATGTCGTCATAATTCTTACGGCTCAATTAAAGGCGAAGTTTAAAGGAAGGCTTGATGTGTGATATTTGGGGAACTTTCTCTCAATCTGTCATGCGATGCACCACTGAGCGAGGATGGGCCGTCCTATGATATTAATTTCCATGTTCTTCCCCCCCCCCTCCTTGATACAAGTTTGGTATTGGGTCGGCAGCAGGGAGTGGAGGGCGATTTGAAGATATTTGTAATAATCACGACCCTCTCGACGGGGCAAATGAGGTGTAATTTGGTGTCCCCGGCCCCACAACCCACACTTATCACATTCGGAGGAGGATTTCTCTCCCTTGTCTTCATCTCCCTACCAAAGAACGAGCACCACACCAAAATTGGGAGGGATGCTTCACCACAGGCAAGAAGAGAGTTATTTATTATCTAGATCATGATTACCCGTTCCGCCCTGTGATCTCGCTAGCCCACCGTGTAACCAATGCCTTTTCGCGCCTATATGCCTTTCTCCACATATGTCAGACGTTCTCATTGAGAGAGGCGGCAGCGGCCACAAACTGGAATACCTAGCATAATGACTGAGGTGGACGAGGAAGCTTAGATGCCTGCTAATGACTCACTCAAGTGTCTGTACGTATCCATACTGCTGGATGGGTAAGGACCAAAGTAATGCGTACTGATCCAAAGTAAGGGGCACCTTCAAAAATACGACTGAGTCTGCTGCAATTCCAGCCCATGACGATGATTTTACTTCAGTCCATTCCAAAAAAAAACCACGGTAGCCACAAATTCTTTTTAACACATCAAAGAAGTGTGTCAAAGAAAAAACAAGTAGACGAATGACTGAAAGAGGGGTTTCGAGTAGTGGAGTCAAAGTCAGGCAGTCAGCCCTGGAATCCATGACAGTCAGGGGTCAAATGGCAAGCGTGTCTTAACATAAGTTGATAAAAGTGACAGAGATACCACCTCCTCCGCTCCTCGTTGGTGTCCGGGACTGACTGTAAGTGTCTCTTGGCCGTTTCTCTCTGCAGAGAACCAGCTCACCTCGAACTGACTCATTTGAAACCTCTTCTCGTCAACGCATCCGAACTCTCTTGGCCAAGTGCAATAATGGCAGCATTTTCCTCTTTCTCCGTCTCAAGAAGAGGATCAAGTGGGCCAAGCACCAGCAGCGGCGGCAGTGGTCAAAACAGTCTCAGCTCACAGTGAGGCATGGCGGCAAGCCAAAGAGCCGGTAATTTTCGTCCTCAGAGTGCTGCAATTTGTGCTGGCTATGCACCAAATGCTGCCTGCACAAGGGGGGGGGAGAAGAGAGGAGAGCCTATAAAAGATTTACACGAAAATGTCATTGGCCGAGTAGAACATGTCCGAGTCCGTAAGTAGAGTCCACCTCTGCAGGTATAGATTTTCAAAGAAACTCTTTAGATATCAATTATCCGACAAAGGGAACCTTCAGATAAAAAAAGGGCAATTTAATCCATTAGCAATTCTAATCTTTTTCCAGGTCTTCCGGCTGCCGCCAGACGCTGGTGAATAATCATCAAATTGTGTCTTCCTTCTCATCTTCTTCAACTGGCCGGCATTTAAACGAAATTTTAATGAGTCCATCAAATATTCCGTCAGGGCTGAAGCCATTTAATTTGTTCGTGGAAGAGAATTGAGAGCTTGGATTCTGCCACAGTCATCAAATGAGGTAACGCATGGAAATCTCTCTACTCCACGTCCAACGGACTCTTCTCTGCCCAGTGGCTGACCAATGGCCCCTCTGCGCTCTCTTTCTTGCATAGTTTGATAGTTCTGAGTAACGCACACTTTACACTTGGTCCATGTATGCTAAGCCTGGACGGAAAAAACTTGGAGAGAGCTTGATGACACGTCACTTTCCTGCTTCTGATTGTACGTAAATCCAAGTTTGCTGTAGTAGTGGAGCAGTGGATATCAAGCAGGCAGTCGGATTTCAAGCCGTGAAGAAGAAAGGCCTCCGCTTGATCATCTGGCAGTGTCTGTTTTTCTCTCTAAACGATCCTTCCTTCTCTCTCTGTCGACGATTTGGCTTCATCTGGAAGCTTTAGAGAAGAAGGAGGAAAAAGGAAAGACATGACTCGGCAATCGGTTTTTTGGAGCACAGTCGGATGTCTTCCAGAATACAGCTTGGGCAAATAAAAACCGTGTGAAATCTAAAAGAGCGTTTTTATGCAAGTCTGCCAGAGTCTGCAGCTCCTACTGATAAGCAGAGAAATGTGCCAGTGCTGGCGTTCAGGCCGAACTTGGGGTAATAGAGGCAGCAGCCAAAAACCTCGACTGCAGTGATGCATCACATGTGCGCACATACGTGCTGCTCTTCCTTCCTCTCTCTTCATTCATTGACAGACCCTACTGAGGAGCAGCAAAGTGCTGCACCACTTCAAACAAGGTGTCAAAAGAGAATGGAGAGGAGAAGCAGTAGCAAAGATTCAGCTGGATTACAGCGATCTCTCTCCTCGCTCTCAATGGCTCCTCCTCATCCTCCTCCGCCATGAGGGACTAAAGGGAGAAAAAAATACATACCATCAACTTTTTCATTGTGGACGACGCCAAGAAGCTTTAAATATCGGACTCAACAGGTGCTGACCGAAACAAAGCCGCACCAAAGGACCGTGGGAGAAAGAAACGCTCAGTCCTTCTTTACACGGAGGAAGATTTTCCGTATCATTCGAACCTTGGAGCTCCTCATAATGCACAGCACACAGGCTGTGAGACCAATCTGGAGCTGCTGGACACCGTGCGGACCGGACCTGCTGGACACGGTGCGGACCGGATCTGCTGGACACGGTGCGGACCGGACCTGCGGGACATGGTGCGGACGTACGTTCATACTGCATGTGGACGGAACTTGGGCGCACGCCGCACGCACTGGTCAAAGTCGGTCATCCCAGCCTCCTCCTGGCCTGCTATCAACGGAGAACACACACAGGCAGTAATTGAGTCAGCAATGGCAGGTAGGTAGTCAGATCCAGTCTTAAGAGTGGACTTAATAGCCGGTGTGTACAAGGTTCCCTCTTCAAGTAGAGCCATCTGTGTAATAGACCTCGGGGTCCTCCCCGTCCTCCCCAGGCAGCCGGCGAACCGACGGCCGGACAGAGTGAAAGAGAAAAGGATTCACGGAGGCGGAGACCGGAAAAGAAGACTTTTTCCACTCATGAGAAAAACTGTCCCTTTGTCGGATCAGACCCAGTTTCACCCTTGTGGTTAGGGCGGAGACGGCGGCGATGGTGGCGGCGGCGGCGGCGGCGGCGGCCGTGTCCTTCTCCTTCCTTCCCTTCCTCCCTCCCCTTCCAGAGTTGTCATTAGGTCTGGACGAAGGAGGGGGGGTGGCTGCCCCTGCCCCTCGCTTTCTCCCTCCCGGACGCAGTAAGTAAATAGACGCTCCTCCTCGACTTGTGCCTGAGCAGGCAGCGCTCATTGCCTTGATACAGCTTCTTATCGGAGAAGAGACGCGTCGTTCGCCGCGGGGGGAAAGCCGACGACGACGGCAACGAGGAGAAGTAATGGATCTAATTAGACGATTGAATTGACTTAAAGGCCCCCAGTCGATTCATCGAAGAGGAATCCCCGCTGGGCTGAACGTCATTAATGCCACAATGAGCTTCCGTCCCGCCACCGCTTACTCCCTCCACCACTTCTCAGTTGCCCGACGGAGTTCAAAGGAGTAAGACGAGGTTTTCCACAGGTCCGGAAAGAAGTAATCCTCTTCTCTCTGGCCTGCTCGTTCACTAGATGAGAGTGGTTCTTTTTTTTCTCGTCGGGGTCAATGCCTGCTTTGCTCTGTAGCAGTGGGACAGCTAGGCCGCGCGAAGCTGTAGCTGTAGTGGGCCACGAACTGCTCCGTGGTAGTGTACTCGTCTTCTTTTCCCTCTGGCCGAGCAAGCAGTTGCTGTTGCAGCAGCAACAGGAGTCGTCGGGCGAGGTGCATGTGGAAGTGTACTTAGGCATGCCGGAGGAGGAGAAGAGGGAAGACTCAGCTGTTTCTTCGATCAATGTCCTGCCCTGAGGGTCGCGCCAAAAATCCTCGACCATGATTCCGCTCTCTCGCGCTCGCTCGTTCGTTCTTTCGCTCGCTCGCTCGCTCGCTCGCCCCCTCGTTCTCCCCCATGGTGAAGGAGGGCATGGTGCAGTTCCACAGCAGGCAACAGCAGAGAAGTGCCGTGTCTCCATCTCACACCCATTAGGACTACAGGCAACATACTCAGCCGCTCTCTCAACGCCCTCAACTCCCCCCTCCTCCCCTTCTGAGCGAGTTGCTAGGTTATTTTTGGAAACACACGCTGAAGCGCAGTAACACATTGCCAGCAATCAAAGGCCATTCAATTTAAATGATCGCATGTCACCCAGAAGTGAATCCAGTTCCTGATGCTACAAATACTCCGCCCACGTCATTTCACGCAGCCACCACTGCATGGACGTCATGGAGCACATCAGAGGGCAGCGACACCGCCGTGTTTTGAAGGATGTCTTTTGTGTGACCGGTCATTCTAACACGCAACCAGAGCCTCGGGTGCATCGGCCGGGCCAGCGGATGCACACTCTGTTTATATTGTTCAGAGGCATGTACGAATCGGAGAGATGTTGTTGGTCCCCCTCCGTCGTTGAACTAAAAAAATGTGTATGGTAGATGTTGTTAAGGCAGTGTGAAAGAGAATTGGCTGTAGTCTTGCCTAGCTCTAGGGCCCCACTGGCCGAAGTCGTGGCTCCTCTGAAGAAGAAGAAGAAGAAAAAAGAAGCAGAACGTACTCTGCAGAGCTGTTGTTACTGCGCAGGAAATATTTGAGACGTTTTTTACGAGCTGGAGAAAAACTTTTGAGCACATTGAGTGAAGAAGAGTTTGAATGAGAGGACCAGGCTGTCATTGTTGCTCTTCCTCCCGTCACAAGGCCAAGTTGACTAGGAGATTTAATTGGTGGTACATGGCTTTTCATGTGCTCAGGGCTCTCCTCTTAAGAAAAGGTTAATTTCAAACCTGCTGTCTCAACGTCACTCACTTACGTACACATTACTGTGCCCACGCATACGCACACCTTTTTCGCTCCCTTACGTACTCACTCAAATGTCTGTCTGGTGAGGGACCACCCGCCTGACTTGTCGCCTGCCACCTTCACGGTGATATTGCTGCTCTCCGGACTGTGGTGTCTGTCTAGGATGAACAACTTGCTGCCTCACTGTGCACAACCGGAGATGATGTGCCGTGGTATGCTTGAGAGGCAACAGTAGTAAAAAATCTACCATTCTTTCCTTCGCCGAACTCCTTTTTTCCTCCTCAGTCAACCAGGAACAGAATGAATTTTCAGTATGCCATGAAGGTCAATGCTTTACTGTGCCTACAGTATACACGGTATACTTAAATTGATTGATCGCACACGTCATCGTGACCAACACACATTAAAAGAACCGTCACATTCGCTACTTTTCATCGTTCGTTATGTAGTAGCAGGAAGAGACCACCGGAAAGTTCTTCAGTCCCCGGCGCTACAGCACATGGAGAGTCTCCTTCATGAAAAGTCAATGTCTGTCTGTACTCATACATACTTATGAGACCAAGTAGGTAAAAGTTATTATGACCAATTGGTGGGAGAGGAAGGAAAAACACTTTCAAAGCACGAACTGCCAGACGAATGAGGAAGTCTTTGGGGCGGGGATAAAGGGATAAAGGACAAAACAGCTTAGACGTGAGGGAAAACAGGGGAAATCTGATCTTGGTCTCCGGGGGCGACATCCTGGGTTTCCTGAACCCGTTGAACGCACGTACGTAGCTCGCCATTAAACAGAACTCGTCTTCCTCTTAGGAGTTTAAACATAGCGGAAGACAATGTGCGTTGCTCACTGAAGTTGCTTCAGTGTCCAAAGCAATTATTGTGATGCCCTCACATCAAGCCAGCCAGCCAGGCAGAAGTGCTAGATTTCCCCCCCCCCCGTCTATCCGGGCCCAGTGGCTTCAAGAGCAGTATGCCTCAATCCGCTGGCGCGTTTGGGCTGCCCCGGACTCTGGAACCCGGACCGTCCCTGAGAGATGCAGTGTGCGCCTCCCGGCGTGATGCATGGTTGCCTCAATGAGAGAGACAGGCGGGCACGCATGATAATGATCAAGTTTTTCTGTTGCAGCAGCTCGCCATCCATTGTCACTCTGCCTCAATTGTAACACGCTGTGTACGTAGTCTTCCTGTTCCTCTCCCCCTATGGTATGGAGAGAAAGGCAGGAGAAGAAGAACGAATGCCTACAGTACAAAAAACGCTCTTCTCTGGGTGTGGGAGACACCACCATTCTTTGGTCCTCTTTTTTTTTTTTTTAAAGCCTCGACGACGACGAAAAAGAAGACTCCTCGAGTCATCATCCAGTTCTCGCTGTGACATGAACGCCAGCAATGCATGCAAAGTCACCACCGAGCTTTCTTGGGGACCACTAAATGCCTATGACTTGGCAGGAAAAACATTCACAAAATCGTTCTCGCCCACAGAGCAGAGCAAGTAATCACACTCCATGAAATGAGAGAAATGACCGAGAGATCTTTTTTTTTGGCCTCCAAAAAGGAGGGGAAATTAGGTGCTTCGAAGTGCGTTATTCCTGGTCATCAGACAAAGGCTGTGGAGTAGGGCCTCCCTCCCAATAGGAGTCGTGCTGTGATCAGTCGGCTTTGTCGTCGACAATTCATGTCCTCCCCCATATCAAGTCGTCGCAATTGTGGCCACGCACATGTCAGAAAATACTCTTAATTGGTGATTAAATGCTTCCTGGCTGACAAGCCACGACAATGACGGTTGAACCTCTTGGTCCGCCACTTTGTCTGCTCGTGTCAATTTACGCCTGAGATGTTTTCCCAAGAAAGTAACGATATTGTCCCCACTGCACGTGTATGCATCGATGGCGTTCAGGTTGTCGTCAGAATGAACCAAGTGGCACGACTTGTCTTCTTTCCCAGACGAAGTCATTGGAAATGCCTCTGCTCGGCGTGAACAGGTATCTTCATCATTTTGAAAAGTTTCAGTGTTCGGAGAGATCTATGTCGAAGCTATATACATTTAGCCATTACTTTAAATGGAGTGCAGAAGTGGATAGATCGTTCCGTGAAACCGCATTAATGGCGCTTTTTCTACTTTTAGCAGTACGCTTAAACCTCCTAATGGCATGTAATAAGTATATGCTCAGTACTACAGTCAGCTTGTCGGAAAATAAATGAGGCCGGAAGGATTGCCATTAGTGCTTTATGACGACCTAACTGACAGCATGGCTTGGAGGCAGAAGGAAGCACCTTCTAATTAGTGCGGACATTAGGTTTTTTTAGTTGCTATTACTACCATCCAGCCGTAAAAAAGAGAGATTTCTCTTACGCCGCATTAAGACACTTTTCTCTTGTAATCGCAGGCTGCGAATTGCCGTTGTTTGCTGCATCGCCAGAAGAGGAGGGGGCAATGAATAAATGCGCAATGAAGCAGGTCAAACCGCCCCACGTAATTAAAGGAGGCACTAAAAGAGTTATGGGAACGAGGAAGCTCCTGCTACTTGAGATAAGAAGGACCACATGAGCTTGGTCTGAGTGGAAGCTTCCGACTGTTGCTGCATCAAGCATGACAGAATAATCATTGGAGGGGGTGTGTGGAGGGGGCAGAAGGAGGGCGGCGGCGAACTCTCTGTGAGAATCTTTCTCAGTGGCTGCTGGGAACAGTAAAAGTTTCTCTTTGACCTCCTCCTTGTCTAGCCATGCCCTGGGCTCCTCGGCCGACCGTCCCTTTTATGAACGGCAGCCTTAAGTAACATTGCGACGGAGTCATGTACGCGCTTCTGTATATGCTCGTACATACGAATACGTATTTACCCTGGTGGAGAAAGAGAGGAGTAGTTAGGGGCCGCAATGATAGCCATAAACTTCAATGGCTTCCTCCCAGTAACGGTTATCGACGGTGCTGGATGGATACTGAAATTTCCCTACCCGTGCATAACTGTATTATTACGCTCCCCCCCCCTACTGTACACATACTGACGTACATTATTGCATTGAATACACATCAGCTGAGTCCACGTTGTCTCGGTTACGACCCATGAGCTGTACGTCGATATGTACATGCCAACATGACATCATATAAGTAAGAATAGCTCCTCAAAATTTATTCGCAGTGCAACTCTGGGCCTTCTTTCCCGACCATACGCTCTGACATGACGGCAGGCGGGGCCAAGGAGCGAAAATGGCGATTTCGTGACGGAGAAGACAAGCCAAGAGACGACGATGGAAACAATAAAACACCTAAGTAGCATAAAACACATTCCGCGTCAATATAACACGCAGAGTAAACAATCTCTACCAAGCTTAATGCCTTTATGACCGGGCTGCTGCTGCTGCTGCCGCCGCTCCGCCGCCTCCGCTCCGGCTACTCGGAGTCCTCGTTTTGGCCCCAGAGGTACCTGCCGCAGTTGCGATTAAGTGAGTCAGTCAGTCCGCTCGTCCGTCATATTCGCATTCTCTCAAGCACGAATATCTATATCGTAGTGTTTTCCAGTTCAATTTCTCTCCTGTCATGAGGCCCTGATAAGCCCTAATGTCCATGAAAGGCAGGAAGATATACGGGACGTATGCCTGAGAAATCTAATATTGCCTGCACGTTAATTATAAAGCATACGGTAATACCACAATCATTAATGGCGCGGGCTTTGTGTTCTATGGCCTCCTCACCCAAAGATGACAATGGCCATTCCGTGGGCCTCATGCTGCGAACGCAATTATTTTGACTTTTTCCTTTCGGGTACCAACCTTTACTGGTACAGTTGGTGAAAGCGAATAGAGGTTATTCACGGCGCGCTGCAGTGCGGAGTAGGTACTCACAGTACAACGCCTGCCTCGTCACGTGCAGGTCAGTGTGTACTGACTGTACCGCCACGCCGAGTACTCAAAGGGATGGATGGATGCACGTGCATTGTTGTCCACCTTCCCTCTGGGGCGGTTCATCTTGGGGCCATTAGACCCATTGTTGTCCACCAAGTGCAAGATTCTACTTGCTCCACTACTGCGCACACATGCGCCCCGACAGCATAATATAATACCCGGCGGCTCCTGGCCTGGCGGGGCCAACAGCTTCTCGAGACTAATTTTTCTAGGGCAATAGGTCTTTCTACGCGGGAAAACTTCTGGCCTGGCCTGGGGAAGGACATTCTTGAGGCGCTGCTGTTGCTGTTGCTGTTGCTGTGACAGCTTCGCTTCGGGGAGCTGTCCAAACCCGGCCCTCCCTTCTTTCTCCAAAGAATGTCCGGGTTAGGAGAGGGAGAGAGGGGTAGTCGGTTTTGGCCACGTTGGCCACGTTGCGTAGGGTGAAGCAGCAGCACCACCTCCACCAGCAGGAGGAGAAGGTGGTGGCCGTTAGGTCCCGTATGTTGTTGTTGCTGCCGCCGCTCTCTTTCTCCCTGCAGCCGTTGAAATTGCTGCTTTTGCTACACATCTCGTGCACCGCGTATACAACTTCTTCATGCCTTGGAGAGATTCTTCTTGTGTTGCTCTCCCTTCTCTCCTGCTCAGGGCTGTCGTTTCGGTACATGTCAGCGGCGACCGTTTGACTATTAACTCAGCAGATTTTTTTTTTTGGCGGGAAACTCTTGGCATGATGTCGTTTCTCTTTTCTCCCGCGCCAACACGTGAGTGTGACGGTTGCCCAAAGTCGTATGCAGCACAAGATCATGCGTTACACAACACCCCGACTACATCGTCGGGGCGGCGGCAGGTGCGGTTCATTATGGAAAAGCGCTCCACAGTGTGTGAGCGTGCGTACGTACGCGTGTACGGTGCGTGTGCGTGCATGCAGCAGTACAGCATCATGCTCCGGAGAGGCCGACGGCGGCCGGGCCCTACTTCTCCACGCGGGGCTCCAATTAAGTTTCCTATCTGAAGGATCTGGAGTCAAGCCTCTCTCGCTCGGTGTGCGTGTGCTGGTGCGCGAGTTCGAGCAGGGCGTGCGTGTCACGCACGCACACACTCACCCGGGAGGGGGGAGCAGAAACGTGCCACAATGATAAGAACGATGACAAAAGTTTGATAAATCTTCGCATTCCATCTCAGAAATTTCTTTTCCTTCCTCTTCTTTTTCTCCTTCACATTCGTCTGTACGTCATGCGTGGCAAGGAGAGCGCTAAGATGATATCGCCCGGGGCTGTGTTTTCCTTCTTGTCCCGCTCAGGTTATCCCGGCGAAAACAATAAAAATCGATGACGCTGGAGAGATGGTAACCGGCGAAAATAACCGATTCGGGACGGTCCTGGCACCAAATCCAGGGTATTATTCCATATTTGCGAGCCCCTCCTGTATCATGAAAAATGCTGCCGGCGTCGGAATTGGACACCTTCGCCCTCCCCCCGATCTCCTCCAGGCTGTTATTAAAAGTCGTCTTTTGGCAGCGCGGAAAAAGTCTTGTGACAGTCACGTTTCGCACGCTGCGCCGCTCCCATGAGGCAGAAGAGATTATGAAATGTTGGTGGAACCATCACCTCACAGGGCGCACGCAGGGGCTGTTGCAATCGGGGTCTGTACGTGTCTGGCACGTATGAACCTTTCGGGCACTTTGGCTACTGCACAAAGGAGATAACGAGCAGGCCTCTCATGATCAGAGTGTGTCAAGCTGAATGGATTTCTGGGCGTGGAGGTGGAAAAAGAGCTCGAGCTTCAGGAGTAAACACTTTTTTTTTATTTCTGGCCTGTGTTGTTAAGAGCTGAGCAGTAAACCACTCTTGCTTGCTCTGTTAGGGAGGGGCTCTTGCCAGACGCTAAGTGAAAGATGGTCATCTCTGGGAGGCGTCGGAAATTGGCTCGCACTGTATGGAACAACAGCGCAACTATCACCAACCAACTAGGGCAGTAGAGAGAGTAAAAGATGGGAGGCATCCTAAAAGCTGGAGGGGCCTCACTTGTCTCAGGTCGACCGACGTTTTCTCAAGTGGAAAATCATACACCTATGTGTTACTGCACTAGAGTCAGTGAGCGAGCGAGCAAGCGAGTGAGCAACAGGGTCGGCGTCGTCAGCGTTGCTTAAGTTGCTGTGCACGTACGCCTTGTGCATAGGGAGGGATGATGTGATGCTGCTTTGACATGTCATGTAGCTATTCCACCAAATCAGTGGTGCGTATCTTTGCTAGACATGTCTGTATGCACGTAGATCGCACACTTTTTCCTGAGGCCAAGACCAGCAGTCTTTGTTGTCTTGGACCATGCGGTTGTTCCCTCGACTACGTCCAAATTCCGGGCGTATTGTTCGTCGTATACGTTGTGGTCGGCACTCAGTCAAGTGATAGTCTTAGTAGTTCCACCGCGTGTAATTATTTTTTATCGGGGGTGTCGCACGTAATAAGCCTCTTGTGGCTTGTGATCAGAAAACCGCTATTGATCGGACTCCGTGGCAGCCACAGCCGCCGCTGCCGCCGCTGCCGCGGCCGCTGTAGCCGCCACTGTAGCCGCCATCGCCGCCGTCGCCGCCACTTAAAAGCTGCTCATTACCTAATTATTACTTAATTGGCCCGTAGGCTGAAGTGATCGATCGCTTACAAACTTGCATGCATTATTATATGATAGCTGGTGGGAACTGTCGATGCGTTATTAACTGCGAAACGCAGTGAGAGCAATTTTCTCGCTCTTTTCACTCGACTGGCAGAAGCGCGGATCAAAGTTTCCACTGTTTCTGTTTGCGAGCAAAAATAATCATGTGAAATGATGATGATACACGTAATAATATCTGCTGCAGTAAGTAGCTTAAGAGCTACGGAAGCATGAAATGAGCGTCTGCAAAAATACCCCGAGGACAGAGAGAGCTAGAGAAATGAATTATGTATTTCTATACCCTCAATGCCAGGCTGTGGTTTCGGATGGGCAAAAAATCCTGGTTCTGACTGACTGACTGACTGCCACGTATGATCGCTCGCTGCAATTATCCGTTTTTATCTGACGCCCACGTGAGCCGAACCACAATTTAAATGAACATTACCTGAACGCAGTTGTTGAAGGAAGGAAGCAGAGCAAAGAAAATGCTCGCCGCCGATCAGCAAACAAGCCTGAGTAACCAAGTCAACAACATCTTGACGAGATCATTTCGGGCTTTTCGAGCTCTTTTTCTCTCTGGACTCTGCCATGGAACTAAGAGGCTCGCCTGGAAATCTAGACTGTAATAATGCGGTTTTACTGCCCGTGAACGTAACTTACGACGTCGGAGAGAAGTCTTTTTTTGTCACCTCTCTCTTACACACTAGTATAAGTACGAGTATACGTTTGTTAAGTAGGCCTACTTTTCCTTCTGTCACTGCATGAGCGTGAATCCGAGCCCCGACTTATGCGATATTCTTCACGCCAGAGCTGTTTCCATTTCGCGAGCGACGAACGCGTCATGAGAAGCCAAAAAGGATGAGATCAGAGATGGCAAAAAGCAAAGCAAAAAGTGCAATCATCGCCTCCTACGTAGAACTGAGGAGGAGTTAATAGCATGGAAGAAGAGTCGACTTTTTACCCTATTACGTTCTACGTGGTACCAATAACAGCAGCTGAGAGGAAAAGAACGAGAGCTGCCTGTTTTCTTCAAATGAATCATTAATATTCGTTGAAAAATCTTCTTCGAGCCAACCGCTTTGCTACATAAAATGCACCGCAAAGACAAGTTTTTGACGCTTCGGTGGTCTCCTCGTGAGTCACTCAGAAGTAAGTACTGCAGAAGTGCTTTTGTCACTTGAGTACAGCCGCACTCTTGGACTGCGTTACTGCCACGAGCCTCGTGATTCTCATGTCGAGAGAGGTTCTCATATCAAGGCAACTTTGAGGCCAGGAGAGAGAAAATGAATTGCTACTGTTAGACTTTGCCTGCACGTGCGTCGAATTCTAATCAACGGAGTGTCCTTCTGGGGCATGCCCAGGTGCAGCAGCAGCAGCAGCACCGGCGGCGGCAGCTACCAAGGCTCGATTTAAATGCTTGGCAGCAGCAGCGGCGGCAGCGGCGGCGGCGGCGGCCAGCAGCAGCAGCAGCAGCGGCGGCGGCATGTCCTGGAGGGACATGTCCTTGAGGTGCCTTGTAAAGCATTCGCTGTATCCAGAGCTGTATTGAAGGAGATAGATACACTGGGCCACGTTCAGTGACCCTGCGGCAGCTGCAGCTTCCTGCCCCAAAAGTGCCTACATGAGCGCGCCGGGCCACTGCGACTTCGACGACGACGGCGGCGACGAGGGGGAGGGGGGAGGATCAATAAGAGGATCTCTGCAGTAAACAAGGGTGCGATGTTGTGTCGTGCGTTCGCAAGCATCTCTGCCTCCAGTTCCTGAGGCATTTTACTGCGTAATTGTCTTGTAGGAATTTCACATACGTACGTACGTACGTACCTACGTACAACAGTTAGAGCGCATATTTGAGCGGACAGGCTGCTGTAGAGATACATTAGATCAGTGCCTTCTCCCGCACCGTGTACGTGTTTACGCGTGTCTACACGTACATACTGCTCTCCTCAGTCCGTACACAGTGTGCGCTGAATGACGAATTGCTGGCCCGAGGTGAGGGCATTTATTATACTTGCTGTACCCTGTGAGACCACATTAGCTTAAATCTACATGCTCGACCACTTCTGCTGCCACTAGTACAACTACTAGCACTAACCCTTTGCTTTGTGTGCTTTATGATGATGTGGGGGAGGAGTGGTAGTAATTGCTGCCGTAATGAAGTTGCCGACAGCAATTAATGTTAACATAAGAAGAAATGACAGTCTCCCATTATGATACGCACCAATTTCACGTGAGGCGGTTCGTACTCAACGTGACATTCAAATTGCATGGGTGGAAGATGGGAGAGGATTAATTTTCGTGGTGGACACAGGAGAAGCAGGCACTACTCTTCTTTACGCGTGCATACGCAATGAAGTAAAGTGCATTTGCAATTTTAGTGCGTGCATGAACCTCGAAAGATCTCTCATCGCGCTTTTTCCACCCTCTTGTGGGGCCAGCAATCCGAATTTTTCTGTGCGTGCATTATACCACACACACACACACACACACAAAGTCCGGGTTGGGAAGAAAGTATGTTGAAAAGCACGGATAAAAAGTTCGGGACATGCGAGGGCAGATAAGCGCAACCAGACACTTGCAGCAACATGCTAGAATTATCTGCAATGGCATGACGCAGACCAAGTCCGGCACTGGCTCCGTCACACACGTCGGCACCAGACACACAGACACACACGAGTACCGTGTAGAAGGAGGGCGACGACATTGCCGACCCTCGGTATATGGTGAGCAATAATGGGCAAATGGCGAGAGTCCCCAGATCTTGGACAGTAAAGCCCATTTCATGGTTGATAAAAAACCATTGGTTCTCACGGATATGCTGCAGTTTTAAATAATACATTGCCCCTAAAGAAACAGGTCTCAGATAAGAAGAAATCTCCGGGTCTGCGTAACCATTTCCTCAAAATACTGCCTACTATAATGCCACCTACGGTCCGTACGTACGTAACCCGACCAACGAGACCTAATGGCCAGAGAAGAGACAAGTTTATTAGAGAACAAGAAAGAATGAGACGTGTCCTCTTGCTCTTTAATGACGAGCTGCGCGTTGTTTTGTCCTCAGGTATGCCGTGCCATGCGACATACCTGTCTAACGACCGTATATCGCCCAGGAATGCCAACATCATCAGCAAGCTCGTGTCATCTGCGATATGGGAGCAGCGAAAAATCTCATCTATCCGCGCGACGACGATTTCTTCACTCAGTTGTCAACTGAGTTCACGTCCAATTGTCCATTTGATCTGCTCTTGTAGCGGGGTCGCAGTCATAGAGGCACGTACGTACATAGTAGAGGAGCAGCAAGCACCCCCATGGCAAGGGGGGGGGGGATAAAGGTATAATGTAGTGTTTTTAAGCACACACATACCAGCGCATACCCATTTTTTTCTTCCCCCGTCGACTCAGGTTCTGCATTGGGCTCATACTTATTTAGCAAAATGTGCACGTGCATGCCTGCATGTTAACTCGCATATTTCGTCGCAGGTCACACCGATACACACTCTGATAACAACTTGGCCCACGTGCATAGTAGGTTTGGATTTAGCGTATAACCTGCACATACGCACAAGGTTGTTTTTTTTCTCGCAGCTGCCGCCTGAAAGGTACGGAGATATTGATGGGCCACGCCGCGCAGGTCTCACGTGAGAGAGAGCAAGATAGGGGCCCCCCTCGCTTGCTCTCCCGCCCAAGTAGAGATACCTGCAGATTAATTATTGGACGGGAAAACAAACGCGCGGTGGCCCCTTTGAGCTCTCTCGCTCACGCGAAGACCGTGCATCGTTTTTCCGAGGATTGAGCCATATTTCTCGCTAGGAAAGAAGGGAAAAAAAGAGTTTGGTAGAGCGAAGGAGAGAGTTTTAATTGCTCTCATGCGCAGCATTGCCTGAATATGACATCGTAACTCGTCTTTATGAGCAGCGGCCCCGATTCTGCATCGTTTCCCCCCGGTTCCCTCTGCTATTCAATCACGTAGCCACCAACGTCGATAGGGAGAAAGTTTCTTCCCCCAATTTAAACACCCCTTCTATTCTACTCTTTGCCCCCCCATCCCAAAGTCCACCTCTTCTCAGCGGGGAGGGCGAGAGAGAAAATGTGTCCTGGAGAAAGGAATAAAGCACGAGCTCACATAAGAAAAAAATCCCCGCGGTCAGGGAGTCCTTTAACAGCGATAAGTACTGGGAGGGTCGAATATTTTCGCGTTGGAATTTGACCGTCTGGTCTATCCATATTGCGTGTGTGCGTGCGTGTGTGTGTGTGGTCGACTGAGCAGCACTGGTGGTGGTGCACAAAAAACCTGGGGCGGGGGGGGGGGGATGGCCAAATGGTTTGCATTTAACCAAAAACCGTTTTTAAAACCGTCCAATATTTCGGCCCCCAAAAAAAAATCAAGGAAAT
>JAAUXU010072775.1_pt1 | contig 31328 bp, 29 predicted proteins | sample 7278151 | NCBI WGS metagenome assembly JAAUXU01 (sample SAMN14350113, study PRJNA611818) | marine sediment metagenome | isolation source: surface marine sediment (1.8m) | place: French Polynesia: Moorea | collected 2018-08 | reverse complement strand
CTTAGTAGTTACACCCAGATGTCCAGCGTGGCAGAGCCATCTATTGGATCCCTGTTAGGCAGCTTGGAGCAGAATGACAGCTTAAGTAGTGATGTTGGGGGTCTGAGTTTTCAAATCCGGGTACCGTCAACAATGGAGGACTGCTCATCTCTCCCACGGACTACTTGCATGCATCCCTATTGCTCACCCCTCTTTCTCCTCCCTCCCCAGAGATCCAATAGATGGCTCTGCCACGCTGGACATCTGTGTGTAACTACTAAGCCTGCGCCCAGACCTATCTTCTGTGTGCGTGACGACAGCTTTTCTCCCATGTTGCTAAGGCTCCCGTAGCTTGGATCGTACGCATGGCAGGACCAGTGGCAGCAGCGTGACTTCACAATGCTCTTCTGAGAGCTGTACTTCATGTCTCAGTCAGAAGCCTCTCACCGACTGACTACCAGTGGTGTCACCATGTTTTCATTCAGCTCCTTCAGCCTGCAGCTGTTCACTGAGCTGACCTTGTCTTGTACTTTCGCTGAAGCAAGAGCGTTTTCACAGGGAAGTTGTTACAGATCTTGGCTGCGAAACCCCGTCCGGAGCTACATTCAGCACTAAATGTCCCATCAGTCGTGGCTAAAACCCGTGAAGCTGGGACACTTCCCAAGCTAACTAGAGAGTGTCGACACTTGCTCAATGTGTCTGATGTCGACGACAAATTGAAATCGGCGAAATGACAACAGGTCTTCGCCTACCTTTGCGTTGAGTCCTCGTCCGGGTGGTTCTCTGGGTCGGCCGAGTCTTCCGCGGCCGTCAGGGTCTGTACTAGACGGGAGTGCGTCCGGATCTGGCCGTGACAACGCAGCAACTGGAGCAATGTTTGGTTCTCTTTCTTCCAGGAGGGACGAGGGAGGTGAAATGTTGCCAGTTTTTTTTTCGAGAAAAGCGCGAGGGCCCCCGAAAAAGGGGAGGTTTCGACTTTTATTTTTGAATGGTCCCTTTTTGGGCCTTGTTGTTTTTTTCAAGCTTTGCTGCTGCTTCAGTCTAAACTGCTTCACTACTTGTGATGATTTCGGACACCGAACATGTCCCAGATCCCCTTCGACGTCTCAAAAATGTTCGACTTATGGTTAAACAGTTTGAAAATTTGCGCATCCCTGCAACATGGGACAGCTGATGGATGGGGCAGGATCCAAGTCAATCAGTCCAGAGAATGACAGTAGCCTATGGTGATCACCAGGCAAGCTGACCTTCAAAAAGCCCAAAACACCCAAACAGCCTTTGAACAACGTAACTTTGGCCCGAAAACGTTAATAGTTAAACAGTATAGATTGTTTTCATGCCCGACAGCGCCGTCTGTTTGGAGCTATTTGTAATTTTTTACGAGACAGAAAATGGTTCTTAAGAAATAGCTAGAAAAGAATAACGAATATTAATTTCCCTGGAAAGTGCCACTTCCAAAAGTCAACAATAACATCAGAACAACTGTTAACAATAACATCAGAAAGGCGAGACTCTTATCAAGCACAAGACTTCCAGAAGTAGACAACTCCTGTTCAGATTCTGTTCAAGATTCTTCTCTGAGAAGCTCGCTGAGCTAAATATCTGCGACTTCAGCGCTCTACTTCATGAGCGCTCAGATTACTGAAACTTTCGCCTAATATTGGCTTTCAGAGTATCAAGATATTAAGAAAAAGTGCACGTTAAACAACATATCATTCATTTAAATGGAATCTGGCGCAGAGCATTTGCAAAATGTACCAGAAAAGAATGGATGGATACTTTTTTCAAACTTGAGTGAATGGACTTTACTGGATGGCCGAGACGAAGACTGCCGAGACCGCGGCCGAGACCGCGGCCGAGACCGCGACCGAGACCGCGACGTTAGGCTAAAAAGACCGAAGTCTTTCAAACTTACTGAATCACTTGTATTTACTTACTGAACACCATTTTCGGTCCCAGCTTGGAAAAGCAGTGTTTGTACGTGATGTCACAATCAAGTCTCTGCCTGCTCACCAGATTGATCATGACAAAGTCGAACATGTCGTCGTTGCGTTGAGAAATGCCTATTGCTGACGCACATCGTATGCACTGAGCATTGACGTTGCCGCCCAATATGCTCGCTACGCGGCTCTTTGTTCTGATACTCAGGGCTGTTTCCACTCTAGTCCAGCATTCTCACCGATAGCTGCTTCTTGGCAGCTGCAGCCGTCCAGCTCCAGCTCCAATAATGCATCCGACGGCCGTTGTTCCCCAAGGACAGAACGTAGTCGGCGTCAGTTTTATTGCTACCGACTTCTTCCAGATGCTGCAACGGTGTTTCTCGAGAAGGGAAGAAAAGAAAACTCATCATGAACCCGGCGGCTGACGTTCCCGCCGCAATCTACAGTCCGGGTGATATTGACTCCGGTTCCCTGGTATCGGACCCGACTCGCTTTGGTGACCGGTTACTTTATTTTCCTTCACAAATCGCCTTTTTTCCACGTGAACTCATCGCAAGGAGTTGTTTTCCCAGCCACTTCTTGACCCCCAAACAGCCCAAGTGAGCAAACAAAAGTCAGAATGGAACTCTCCGAAATGACTATGTCATCTATTTGCTCGAAGTGACACCTTTTTTTATATGCTCCCATGACTTAGACAGAATATCTGTTGCCTCTTGTTATTTGCCCTAAGCCTGAAAAATAATGCATGTGCTCAACTACGTGACAAGTCTGCCACCTTATAAGGCACGTGCAACTCACACATGTCCCTCAACAAAGCTGTACAGACAGACACAGATGTGAATATGACCTTTGTGCATTTCTGTTAGATATACTCTCGACCCGGATGGACTCGCAGACATTTTCACAGGTGACCGGACATTTCAGCCACCATGACAGTTCAGTCACCCGGACAGTTCAGTCACCCGGACAGTTCAGTCACCCGGACAGTTCAGTCTCCTCCCCGACCATCTCATTTTGTGCCTTCGTACACCTAATTCTGTAGATACAGGAATCTACGTGCTAGAATAAGGCATGCATGCTCAGTTCTCTGTTCTGTCAAGCACTGTGTTCTATGACCCTTTGTTTTGATTGTCTGGAAAATTTTGTGCTGGGCGATCCATTTTCTACAGGCGGAAAGACCACGTGGGTCCAAGACAGATCCACCTGTTGCTGCTGTTGCTGCTCTCGCCGCCGTTGCTGTTCCTAACGACCCGGCGGAGGGCGGACCCGGCCACTCCTTGAGACGGTTTCTCCCCTTGGATCGGCTCTCCCACTCGATCGCTTCTTTTTCAAACTGATAAGACTCACTCAGGGGAAAAGCTTCGCTCCCATTCTCCCATTTTGCCCCGTATTAATCGCGTTTCCAGCTCAGTCCCTCGGGAGGTGTCCCGGCCGCAGAAGTCCGACGGGTTCGCGTCGTAGGAGATTGGCGGCCACTGCTCCGCCCCCACCCCAGTCTCGGATCCACGACTCGGTCATGCTTAAAACTGTTATAAGCTCAACTTTTACCTGCTTAGGATGATGTCCGAGAATTTCATGGATGAAAGCTTTTTCACCGCGAAATACGTTCAATTCTTTTCACTCGGACCCGAACTTTGAGAGACAGTGAGAGCATAAGAGCCAGAGCAGCAGCCCGGCCAAATACGAGCATTGCTCGTTGTGCCACAAACGTTGCCTTGGTCTATTCGGGGTCAAAGTACAAATCGCCAGGACGAAAGGTGCACAATCTCGGCGAACCTGACGCCGTCTCCGGCCCGGCGAAATCATCCGGGTCAAAAGACAGTCCTACAACACGGCCAGACAGAACAATAGTTAATCCCATCCAATAGTTGACCCTCCTGCTCAATACTTAAGGCCCAAGTCCCAGAAAGGCCTCCGGGGGCCTCAAATTTCCATTTTCTGACGGGGAACAGACTTGCGGGCCAGACTGTGCTAAACAAGAGTTCCCAAACACCAGCACGTTGCTGATCCACAGACGGACTTGTTGGATCATGGAGCTGTTGCGAGCACAAACGTTTGGTCCTGTCGGAGGACAAGAGCGTGATCGGGAGGAAGGAGAGCGCAGGCTTGGCTCAGTTGGAAGCCGCGAAAGACGAGGAGCTCGTGAGTCACGCCTTGGCTGCGTACAGGGTGGGTCACGTAAAATGCCACACGGCGGAGATGTCAATATTTTGAAGAAGTGAGCGGAAGTGCGCATCACTTGGGTGCTAAGGAGCGATTCTAAGCTTTCCATTGAGGCGCAAACCACTTCTGCAACACCAAGTTGTGACTGCATAGAGCTGACCAAGAAAAAGTCTGCGAGAATTGCTGCGCTGTCACAGAAAAGCTTGGTGTGAAAATTATGTCTTTGACTCAGGAGCGGTGAGTTGTTCACGCTAAAGGAGGTCAAAGACATCTGGATATTTGATACTTGAAGTGACGAACTCCACTTCAGTTTCAAAGAGAGTTTTCAGCTTTTGATCTGGTCTGATCATTTCTGTAGGCAGATTCAGCCAAAAGTCTCCAGGGATTGAGGTTGAAAGCGTTGCTGTGCATGACCCATCCTGGTCGTACAATTGTACAACACAATCGTCGCTCATATTCATATCAACGATGGATGTTGAACGATTATTTTTGTTACATCTATATATGATGTACGAGTTTTTTTTGCTGGCCTTAAGTTAATGTGTTCACGCCACATCAGTTACAACAAAGACAATGCTGATTTGCGATGGGTGTGTGTGTATCTGTCGGGCCACGGGCGCCGATCGTCACCCAAGTTGGTCAGCAGATGCTACTCATCACAGGCTAGGGAGTGATCGCATCGCTCCGTAGGTTTGAGGCCGTTTGGAGGCCGAAATCGAGGTCAAACATTACATTTACTGCATGCAGTATCAATATGTATCAACAGCTGTCTTTGGCAAGAGGAGGGGAGAGAAGAAGGTCAATAGGAGTGGACCTTGAGCCAAGAAAAACAGGCCAGCCAAAATGTGGCTCGACCCGGAGACTCATGGCCCGATGCCATCACTAAGCTGGGGAGAAGAGCTTGATGTTTTTCCTACCCCACGAAGTGAGATGTAGCACGTAAGTGCTAGTTTAAATTAAACAGCCATTTGTGAAGGTCAAGTTCTCGAAAAATACGCCACTTCACCAACTGCCTGGCAGATGCACCCACACAAAGTCTTCTTAAAACAATCTCTTCCACGTTTTTTACGTCCATTGGTGAAAGTTTAGGTGTAATAATTACAACAATTATTACTCTTGGCCAAGCATATTAACACTACATTCCTCCAATTTGCGATGTTTTAACGTACTTCCTTGCATCAGTTTTCAACTCTGCAAGGCCAAAAGTTTTGACTCAAAATAATTTTCCAAAACCTTCTTTGATGCAGACTGGGCGGCTCCTGAATGACCAACAGCTTTGGCTGCGAGTAATTTGGCTGGGTCTAATTTATCTTACTATAGCAACACCATTTACCGACTAATCCATTTTATCCCCAAGGGGATAAACTAACCCGGGTCGGTCTAATTAAAAGTGTGCGCAACTTGGCTCACGCTAAATAACGTTAGTGGCATGGACAATATTGATAATGACACAGTTAACCAGGTGTCAGGGTATCATGAACACCACCAACGGTAATTAGGCCATACTTATGCGTCGCTTTAATACAGTCCTTGGCATAAGTAATGTCGCTGGGTGGTTCATGATATCATGTTTTACAGTTGAATTGCGCGGATAGCAGGAGCGCGCTCTGTCCACCTGTGTCGCCTGTCACTTTGTGCTCTGGCGTCCTAATAAACATTCAAAACTGTGAACTTGTGTACTTAAAGGTATGTCTGAATTATCCATTTAAGGTTGACATCGAACTCTGAAACATCCCCCGTCAGCGTATATGACATCAGCATGCACCGAGCGACATTACTTGCGGCAAGCACTGTACTCAAGGTACATACTTATTGTGAATACGTATACCAATGCTTGTGTTGCGTTATGAGGTGTCCACACATCTAATGATACGCACGAGTCCATACGACATCAGTCCTTGGCGTAAAGATCAGCCATGACTTCACCTGCTGCTAAACTGGGACGTTTTTTTGAGGTGAAATTTCCAGGTGGAACGAATACGTAGATACTTGGGCACAATAGTGAGTGCAGAGGTTCAATCTTTGCGCCAAGGACTTACGTTGCACTCGGTAGATACTCGAATTACACCAGTCTGCTATTGGCTTGCAGAGTTTCACCCCACTCGGGGCTGTCCCAAATGGAGACGACAGAACAAAAACTCTCCAGTTTCGTAACAACAGATCGATCAAGGAAGTGCGTTATGAACAGAGTTAACTGAGGTGAAGACAATGACTGAGAGACCTGAGTGACTCTTCTCAGTCAAGTCAAAGTCATGGATCCAGGCTATTTTCATGTGACTTGAGTAGGATCATGCTCATACACTTCATCCACAGAAGGACACAAAACCAGAGTGACTCATCAAGCATGCAGCATTGGTCAGTGTGGTGCTCAGGTCAAATGATGGATCAGAACTAGTTCCATAGAGGTACTGTTTTTTTATCTTAAATGACTCTTTCGTGAAGCAAATTGGAAATCTGAACTTGCCTACGTAATCATTCACTAAAAAAGCAAGCTTTTAACCGTGAACCTCTTGCAGGTCTTTCGCCAGCAAACTGATCTTAGAAGCATAAGATTTTTCGGCATATCAGTCCTGCTGCCTAAAGTTATGCCATCTTTAGGGAATTTGAGACTTCACCCGCGGGACCAAAATTTGCATATGACTCGTTTTACATATTGAACAGTGGTTGCTGCAGAGCAGCAAGTTGGAATCTGAGCAGTGTCTGCAACTGAGGCTTGTATAAGGACTCTTCTGTGGCATTAGGTATAAATGGTACTCAGGACCAGTGCTTACACGCGAGTCCATCTGAAGATCACACACGTTAAGCTGCCTCGACATGAAGTTACACAAAGCCTGTGAGGTACTAAAGTTGATGTTTTTCTGCAAATGAGAAAAACAAGCTACCTTTGATTACTAAATATCTGGTCGGGAAATTCGGTATGAAGTTGTGGACTTTCGTTATTTTGGACTTTTGAAAAAATGCTCCATGAACCCGTCAGCTAGTCCCAAATATTCATTTTTATAAGCTCAGTACTTTTAGGTGATCCATTGAGGTAGAAATTCAAATTTTGGCTTGGAGACTTTACTTCCACTGCCACTGGTTGACAAGTGCAACTCTGTTGCCGTCCACTCGAGCTTGGCGGCGGCTGCCGACCTCGGCCCCGCTGGTCACGTGCACGAAGAACTCCTGATGCTTGTAAGAGTTCTTCAATGACGACGAGTGTGATGGATGAAAAAGTCTGTGCGTTTATGACATTAAAAAAAGACACCCGAACTTTCCATCAGAATTATGCTTGATCAAGATAAAGAAACCCTTGCCGAGAACTTTCAAGACTAAGAAGTTACATTCGTCGAATCAAGGGCTCCGAGATAACTGTGTGGTCCCCAGCCACGACCGCCTGTCTCGAGAGCCAACTACCCCTCTCGTCGTTATTCTCCTCGTCGTTGTTGTTGTTGCTGACGCCGAGAGTCATGGAGGAAGGAGGCGTCGTCGCTGGCTGGGGCCGGCCAGCTGAATCTGTTCTGTACTGACGATTTCGTCTCTCTTCTGACGAGACGAGTTGCGAATAGCAGCTTGATGATGTCACACGCTCTCACCTGCGTACGCGTTCGGCGTCGCGCTGCACTCGTCGGGGTCCGCGATCGAGACCAGGCTGACTTTTCAAAAAAAAATATGGGCAGCTTTGCGGTTTTTTTTGCGGCCACTTTGCTCCAACAACGTCCAAACTGTCAAGTTGCGACTTTTCACTTCCGGTTGGATGGTTTCAACGGGCAGACTGAGGTCCCCTTGGAGCTGGAGGGCGTCAAGCTGACTGATGGAAAAGTGACCTGTGACGTTCGCCGGTCAGGCGCGTGAGCACAATGAGTGCTCCTTCCAGACCTTGGCGACGGTCAACCGGACGGCTGGCAACGTGATCAAGGTTAAAAGCGCTCTCAAGGACGATTCTGTTGACGATGACAGCGTGACTGCTGCTTGTCAATGTAGTGTCTGCGCTCCTGCATCATGAACTTGATATAAAACGTCTTGGCGCTCGTTCAATAACTCCTCTGGATCCGCTTTCTGGACATGCAGTAGAACGTAGCAGATACTTGTCGGGAAGTCATTGATCGAGAAGTTTTCAAAGATGACCGTGACGACGCCATTTTCCAGGAGAGCACCCAGCGAGATGATCAATTCCAGGCTGCTCCAGAGGAGCAACAGAGCAATTGGGACTTTAGGTAAAAAAAACAAAAAAAAAGCTTGGTCCGATCCAGACAATGGAGTCCAGAAGTTCCTCCTCTGTGTCCAGACTTCTGGCTCCACCGATCTCGCGACGGCGTCGTTGGCCTTCGAGACGACCTCAAGAGGCTGCAGCCGCTCGTCGATCTTTGTCACAGCAGTCACGCCAGGACCGACGTGGACAAACAGGTATGAGAGACCTGCAAGGGTTGTCTCAGCCGACTCTCTGCACGAATCCACTTTGCAGACCGAGCGCGACAAGTATTACACGTGGAACCCCCGCCTGCTTCGGGGCGTGCAACGCAGCATGGACCCTCAAGGACTCGTACACGTCTACTGCAGGCCCCGCAACCTCACCAGGGTGGAGGACGAGGTCCTGCACCCCGTCAAGTGCGTCAATGGCATCTACGTCGCCTCGAAAATTCACTACAGGTTGAACAGGCCCCCGATCCCCACCAGAGATAGAGACGGCCTTCGGATCCTGGACAACCTGGAGGTGCTCAGGGCTAAGCTGGACGCTGCCGCTCCAGACAAAAAGCGCTCTCTCTCGCACGAGGAGGGGGAGACGTTGCTGTTCGAGAGAAACTGGCCGCTAACCGAGCCGAACAAGGGCAAGAACTTCCAGGAGTTCATCAAACGATGACGACCGATTTCCTATGTTCCACATAGATGAGCAATAAATATGAATTAGTTTGAAACGCGCCTCTACACTATGAGCCAAGATATTTTCATTCACGTACATATAAGACTTTCTTAACATAACCCAAAAAAGTCCATATTTTGTCCAAACACAAAAAAGAATCGTACCCTCGGGGGGACTCGAACCCCCAATCCCCGGTTTAGGAGACCGATGCCTTATCCATTAGGCCACGAGGGCTGACAAGGAAGGCAGCTGATTTTACATATGAAGACTGGAACACTAACAGCGTTTGAGAGGTTGTGTGATGGCAAGGACGGTGATGTTGCGGTGCTGTCTGCGGTGTTTGGTTGTGCCCTGGTTGACAAGAAGACTGCTGTTGGTGCTGTTGGCCTAAGCTGAGCTGGTGATAGCTCTGCTGCGCCTGGTACCGTTGCCGGACTAGGGAACAGAGGGGCAGATACGAGTCCTGCGTGACCATGGTTCAGTGGCTGCAGCAGGAGGACACCTTGAAGAAGATGTAGTCGCGGTAGAAAGCGTGTAGCGGCATGCTCACAGTCCAGGGACGATGTGGCTAATAAGCTCCTTCCGACCGTTCTTTGACATCTTCCTCATTTTCCTCTTGGCCGTCACCGTCTCGGCCGATTACCGACATTTCCATCTGGACAACGCTGACATCTGCAACAGTGAAAGCTCCAAGCCGTTGGACATCGGCTCGGGCGCAGTGATTCTGCAGCTGGACTCCCCCTCTCGCTCCTTTCAGCCGAGCTACAAGAAGAGCAAGCAATGCGAGGTGCGCATCAAGGCGCCGGGCGATCCACCCCACGGACTATTGGCGTACGTGGAGCAGATGAACCTGCGGCGCAGTTCTCACGACGGAAGGTGCGTCGACTACGTGCAGTTCGGGCAGCACGACCGAATTCCCCTTATCACGCTGAAGAAGAGCGATCAGTTTTGTGGTGCTCGCGACGGTCGCAGGTACGTCGCCAATGGCATCTCCTACGACGATCCCTATGGCAACCTGCTGGTGTGGGTGAGCGTCGGCGGCCGGAGGAGCACGCAGTCGTGGCAGGATATCAGCGTCGTCAACCTCACGCTTGTAATCACAGCCTATCTGAAAGACTGCGAGCGATCGCCCAAGTCGGCGGGCTTCAGGCGGTGCGGCGACAGAAAGAGTTGCATCTACGGTAATTACTTCTGTGATGGCCACTTCAACTGCCTAAACGACAAGATTCCTCTCGACGAGGACGGCTGCGTCTACGAAAATGAGAAAGTTGAGGGTTCTACTACTCAGGGACCCGGGGGAGAAAGGGGTGGTGATGCCGGTATCGGAGCCGACTTGAACTCCATAACCAAGACTGTGGTGATATTGTGCGTGACGCTCGTGGTGCTGCTGTTGCTCATACTGTGGGTACGACACCACAGAAACAAAGAGGACGCTGTGGCGTCCATGGCCAGAGCGACCTCGACGGCAGTTGGGGGTGGTGTGCAGCCTCAGCCTCTCTCTCTCGATGAACTCAACAACCAGCGGCATCTACAGGAGACCGATCCTAATGTGTACCTGCCCCTCACGACGCGACCGCAACCGCCGCGGCATCCTCAGCCCCCGACGGACGAGCCTCCACCCGCGTATGCGGACCTTTTCCCTGAAGCTGCTGTAGCGGCGGGAGCGTCAGAAACTACCTAGTGCAATGAAGAGACGAGCATTTCAATCTGCATGATCTCATGTGCAGCTCTAACTTGGATACAGAATTCTCCAGTTTAGGGGGACTTTACGTAGGTGACAGAGCTGCTTTGTTCAGCAGGTCGTGTTGTTCAAGCGACCGCGTGGAATATCTTATGCACAAATTTTGTAGTACTAAGTGTGCACACGTACAGTAAATTAAGGATAAAAAAGCTCAAGCACCATGTTGCTTCCAACGTCTTCTGAAAGTACATGTACTTGTACGTCACTATAGTCTCAAGTCTTATTTTTCCCCCCCATTCAGGTGCATTGAGGCGCCACTGGCCATGATCCAGCAGCCTGACACGCTCCTGACGATCTCCGCCAGGTCGCTGGTATCCTTGGTAGATGCTCACACGGACATATTAGCTACGTTGCCCTTGGGCCTTAAGGACCTCGTGCGCAATCTCTTGCTGAAGAACAGAGGTGCTGCTATTTCAGCACGCGTTCTGGACGCTTTGCTCCATGAGAAGGTCTCAGAAATAGATCTGTCACTATGTCCTACAGTGAGTGGACAGCTTTTGGAGTGTTTGGTCAAGTGTTCCAATCTGACGAGGCTGTGCCTTGATCACACTGGGGCCGTGATCAAGCCCGGCTGGGGCACCAGCATGCGGCACCTCCACACAATCCATCTCCGCCGATGCATCATTGACGACGTCGGTCTGGCGAAGCTGGCTCAAGGATGTCCATGCTTGGCGGTTGTGGATTTGGGCGACTGTAGTGATGTCGGCGATGAAGGTGTCGCCAGTCTCGGAGCGGCCTGTCAAGAGCTCCAGTCCGTTGGGCTGAGCAGCACGAGTGTTGGCGATGTCGGACTCTTGGCCTTTGCCGCAGCGCAGAGTCCGGGAGACCTATTGGAAGAGCTCCGGATTGACGGCTGCAGCCGTGTTAGTGATGACGGCATTTCTGCAGTACTTGACTTCTGTCTCTCCCTCAAGATTTTCCTGTTTCACAACTGTCCCTTGGTCACGGATCGCACCAGGGAGATGTTGGATGCATATACAGCTAACGGGGTCGTGATGAAACAACTCACTTGGACAATATACTAGACAGTGTCTAAGAATATTTGCTGTGATATCACATCATGCTATTGAGATATATTTTATGAACTGTCGCCCACCAAGTGTTGGAAGAAGTTGAGGAGGTTCTTCACAGTGACAGTAGTGCCACCAGCATGATCCTTCGGAGCAATAGGAACAGTGACAGTGATCTGGCATGAAAGACGACGAAGCGAGAGAAACATCGAGTAGCATTCCAGCAAAGGATCTACAAGAGGTGCGAGAGCACAGCAGCTTGAGATTTGACACCATCTGCCTGTTGGCCCACAACAAGAGGATTGCCTGACAGGTGATGGACACAATGACCGGTGCGACGAGAACACATGCATCTAACACGTGTAAGTGTGGATGCTTCCTACACATGGCGAGAAACCCGACGAGGAGCATGACGAGGGCAGACAGCTTGGGCAGGTTTCATGTTTCTGTCTGTCGGAAGATGTCTTTGCTCTTTGATTCACCCTACCTGAGGCACTTCGAGACTTCTCAACCTGAGGGCAGGAAGACTGAAGTAGGAAGTAGGCTGTCCAACCACTTAGTTAAAAATCATGTTTTAAGCATAAATGCACAGTAGAGTGTAGGCAATGAATACTCGTTATGCTTTGAGAAGGAGATCAATGTAAGCTCCCGCGATAAGGTCTTCCTTCTGGACGTCAAGCTTTTTCATGGTCTCCTCAGCGATTTGTTGTCCTTCCTCAGGAGTTTGGCCATCGCGCATCTGAACCTCGAGTTCCATGAAGTCTCCAAGGCCCTCAACGTGGTCACAATGCACGTGGATCTGCCCAACCATGTAGAGGTAGCGGGTCTTACGAACCTGCAAAAAGTTCATGCAGTAGTACTTGGCCGCATCGTGCTAGCAGCGACGAATTTCTTAAAAATGGTGCTCGCATCTCTAACCTTGCCCTTCTTGCCCAGTGCCGCGGTGAGCGTTTCCTCGAGCGTGTCCGGCTGCGAGGTCTCATAGAACCCGAACTCACTCAACTTGGGCCCCTTGACATCGCTCCTCTGGTAGAAGATGAGCTGAGCTGGTGGGATGCGTCCATCAACCGGGGACAGGATCTGCCTGAGCTTGAGTCTTCCACAGTTCACGTTGAAGAAAACATCTCTTTGCTCAATCATGTCTTTATCATCGCTGATGGCGGCGGCGGCTTCCCGCAAGGCAGACAGATTGCGCACGCGCGCCTTGATCTTGACGTTGCTGGGCATGGAGAAGAAGTTGCTCTTGAATAGGAACAGGTCTTCAGACGGAATCACATAGAATGTTGTTGATGGCAACTTGGCCAAGCTTCCCGGTCAAGCACGCAACCTGATCGTTGTTGCTGTCCTTACGGACGTGTCGTGTGGGATGGACAGGACGCCACTATCATGCGATTAAATAAAAAGGTTACACCACCTAACTGGCTCTATTCTTACAACCTACAAGGAGAGAATGCACATCACACAATCGTTAGAAATTGTGTGGCCGTCTTGAAGCACTTCATTGTCTGAGTCTTTGACCTGTCCGATGCCTTTTGTATCCTGTCTCGTATGGGGAAACATAGTACTGGTGTGGTTATTTGTGGCTCATGCAATATACCTTTGCATTAGTACCACTGAGCAGGAAGGAATAGAGTGGACACTGCTTGGGTAGCTGACTCACAGCGCCCTCTAGCAATTGATTTCCCAATGGAAATTGTGACCATTGGCATGAGTCGGGAACAGCCTAACTAAATGCTACAATGAAGAAGACAAGAATGTTGGATTTTTCAGCTTTGTTTTGATACAGCCAAAATCCCCATGACCTACTACACCACTGTACCACTTCTTGGACTGACTTTAGGATTCAAGTTTTTATACCCAGAACAGCACCAGAGTTCACCTAGACTCACCAAAACTTGCAGTTTTGGTTGAATGAAGCTCGATTTGTTAACTTTTTTCTTTGATTTGTCTGTTCATCCCTACTTTTTGATTTCCACCTTAGCTTGACTGAATTGAGGACGAGCAGAAGTTCAGTCTCTGATCTGACTAACGTGATATGTTCATCTGCATCGATGAATGTGTATGAATAATTGTGATAGCAGATGGGACATACTAGTATCACACCTGCTCAGGAGAGTGAGGAGACGTTGCGACGACGATCACATGTACACATACTGTAGATTCCACGATGCTGTACAACAGGGCTGTTATCGAACCATGGAGTAAAGAGCAGAAGCGTTCGTTCTTTTGGTCTGTGTGACTTGAAACAACAGCTGCAAAAAGCAAAGTATGCCCAAAACAAACCCGGTCTATACATGCTCGGTGCTTGGACAGTAGTCGTCCATGGTGCCGAGCAGCGTGGAGGGCGGCGCAGAGCACAAGTGACAGAAGGTGCAGGTCAGCACTTTCCGTCACTTCTGAATGTTTTGGGCACACTTCGTTTTTTGCAGCTGTTGTTTCAAATCGCACAGACTGAAAGAACGAATGCTGCCTCCCTTTCTTCTCTTTACTCAATGTATCAAACTCTTAGCAGAGCAGAGCTTTCTTGAGCTTTGGAGGGTTTTCGTCGAGCTCAATCGAGCTTAGCATATAAACTTTTCGAGGTTGGCTTTGCTGACAACAAAGCCCGAATAATAACAGTCCTACCATACAGTGTTCACAGTCACAACTTACATAGAACATAGACTGTTCCGCTCCTGGTCGAAAAAGTCGTCTTTTGCAGCTGTTGCTATTTCCTTGCCTCGTGTGCGCATGCGCACGAAAGGAGACTTCTTGTGCGATGACAGTGACCCGGATATCCCGACTAGTTGATGTGTTCACTGGCGATCGTTGCCTAGCACCAAATCTGCTTGGACTGATTCAAATGAGGATCAAAATCAGTAAATTGTTAGTGTGGTCATGATTCTGGTATAGTCTTTGCTAACGCCTCATTGGTCAAAACAGGTCAGCTGATGCGTGAGAGGCTAAAGCAGCTCAGTCAAACGGTTCAGTGAGCTCTTAGAGAAGTCTTCCCTAACAGCTCACTGATTTAGTTAGATAGTCTGTTTATTTAATGCTCAACTATGCACTGCAAAAAGCAGAGCTGTATCGAATCAGGTTTTTTCGAGGACGGGCCGAGCCGGGTCAGACTCGATTCCTGTTAGAATTTAGAGCTTTGTCTGAACAATCTAAAGGGGCACCAGAGTATGCTCTGTGGTCAACTCTATCCCTCCCTTCTCACCGTTACTTCGAAGCAGAGATTGGCAATACACTAGGAGAAAAAATAGCAGATAAAAATACTTCCCAGAAATAGCTGAAATACGAAATGCTTGGCGCAAAAAAGTGCTTAAAGTACAACCACGTCTTCGGTGGTATTTCAACGTCAAAACACAAATGCCTCGTACATTCGAAAATTCTTCATCATTCTGTGTCTAGATGCTTCATGGAAAGAGCTACATTTCAAAATTTATGTCACTCAACCAACCTGAAGTTGACAGAACAAATGGCTTTCCAGTAGATGAAACACTCTGGACAAGCACAAATTATAACAGTCCTTACGGGGTGCTTCAGGTACTCTTCAGTCGAGCTTCAGTGAATTTTAACTATGACGGGGATAGTAATTTTTCAATGATCGTGATTGCATTTAAAAGACATTGCTTACGGCTGCAAATTTGTTTAGAAATGCATAACTGCAAGAACAATGTTGAGGTCATGGAATCTGACAGAATTACTGCAGGCACATGCTGCATGCTATTGCAGAGAATTGAAAACCATCATGAAGGCCTAGGAGTGCCATTTTGAGTGGGTTTTCTGTTAGGTTAGGTTCCTGAACTACACCCATAAAGTTCATGTTGAAAAACAACCCGTGTCACCATGTACCTAATCCCATGATTATGCCTGTTTTGGGTGGCAAAACACTTTAGATACCCTGTATGCCAGGTTAAAGCTCGCGCCTGCTGCAATTAATAAAATAATAATTGTTGCTTCCCACTTAACTATTTACCGAATTTTATCTTTTTACTGTCCACTGAAAGTTACAGTTTCATTGCTCTGTTCACCCTCTGAATTTTAAGATACATAAAAGATATTCACCCTCTGGTGTCACCACATGGATGAGCCTTGGTCGTGAGTGTCTCCACTCGCCGGAATGCAGTCGTGGTGAAGCATCAGACGACAAGAACTACCTAATCAGGTATGACGCTGGAGGGGAATGTCAATTTAGAGGTTTCAGACGCAATGAGACCGATCCTGACATCCCACTTGAGGTGGCTGAAGCAGAACGGGCCAGAAGTGTTGAGGAAGTCGGGACATTCCGGCAGCCCAGGTGTACAACAGCACATACAACTTATGAACGAAGTGTTGCTACTTGGATACTGGAGCGTTGTGACTCAAAAAAGGGTGTCAGATCTAACTGGCATAGACTGATTGATACTAGAGAACAAAGTTAGTACCAACTTTTCCTGGGTGACGTGTTTTTTTGCTTTCTCTTGCATTTCGTTACATTTGACTTATGTTCAAGGATTGCCAATTTCTAGATTCATAGCTGTCCGTCCGGGGCTGGTTTTGCGCGGCTCAGCCCGTACGTGCGTATTCATGTCTCTGCACGGCTGATGATTTTTGGCTTTTTCGCGGCTGCTTCGGGGCTGCTCTTCGTCATTTTGGCGGCTGATGTACTTGAGTGTCTGTCCGAGGCTGATTTTTGCGGCTGATTTCTGGCTTTTGCATAGTGCTGTGCGTGTGTCTGTCCGCGGGCGGTTTCCAGCTTCCACGCATAATAAACTGATGATTGTCTGTCTGTTTGTCTTTCCGCAGACAAGACCAAAGATATCTTCAGAAGCACATCACCCACATGAACAATTTTTGGGAGGGGGAGCTCCAGATTCAGACAGACAGACAGTCTCATCAAACTTAACCACCCCCTGAATAAGCTAAAATTCCAGCCTCTCCAGTTGGCTGTCTTTTGGGCACTGTAGTATCAAAATGGGCAGGCAAAACATTGAGTGTGTCCAAGCATGACCCTTTTCTCATCAGAATTCCACCTCATCACATCCGGAGACAGCGTATGAAATGACGTCATCACGGCGGAAATCACTTACGGCAAGGACTGTGTGTAACACATCAAATTCCTGTCCCCAACAGTGGCACTCCACTTTTCTCATTATTGGACAATTGTTGCAACAGCTTCACGGAAGAAAACTTGTCGTTGAAGGCCAAGGGCACCCCGAGTAAAAGACCCATGGGAACAGCTAATGCAAAGGTATGTCTTTCCACCATCTGTTCTCGTTCCAGCAGACGCAGCACATCATACACAAAGAGGCTCCATTGGTACCACCTTGGACTAGACAGTCGTTCAACTTTCACTCGAGGATGTCCGTACACTCACAATTACAATTCACTTACGTGCCTTCATGCCTGCTCCCTGGGTTCATACTGTACTCATCTTTGAGTCCTGGCCCTCAGTGTCAAGCTATACCCAGGTTAGGCGTGGGTTTCGGTTAACCATAGTGGACTGATTCGTCGACTAAAGTCTCATTTAATGAAAGTCGACTAAAACGATGTTAGTCACAACTAGGGTGTAGGGGAAAAAAAGGAATGTTGTCACCAACTGGGAAAAGTACATCCGAGGCTCTCAGTGCATTCTTCGCTTCAGCAAGGGAGGAAAAGGCAACAAAGGCAGAAGACATAAGAATATGCTTCCAATGTTGAAGAGAGAGATGTCAATCTACGAACACTCAGGGTAGAGACCCAACTCGCTGGAGTCCCTTCACCAAGCCTCTCTCGCAGTACAACGACAAGCATGGAGGCAGAGAGGGCTTTCAGCGCAATGGGTCTCTTTGTCACCGAGATCAGGTCAAAATTGAATGAATCAACGATTGACAACTTAGGTCTTCTAAGAAGTTACTTACTGCGTCAGAAAAAAAGCTGCATTTTTTTTCACGCTCAGTTCAGTGAGCTATCTAAAGCCCATATTGAATTAGACTCTTTAGTCGAAACCCACGCCCAGACCAGATGCTGATTAGTTGAATGAATCCAAGCTGAGATTCGTCACAGTTCATTGGACACTTGGGTCAGGCCAAGGAAGTGCAGGTTGGGTTGGCACCATGACTCAGTTACATCGCTAGCGAAGGTAACTTCTCGTGCAGGTAGGTGATTGGTCAAAATCGTATTATTGTGTCATGAAACTGTCAATAAGTTTTGTGTATGCTGCCCTTGGCCCTAAGGAGGCAACCTTCGAGGAGGATGGCAGATTCCCTGCAGTGAGAAAGCTTCCTGGATGCCCCAACATGTCACTTTCAGGCTGCTCCAGTCATATTCAAGTTACTTCTTCTAGCTGAAACACAACTCACCGTCAGGACATGACTGATGTCAAGCTGGCTTGCTTAGCTTGGCCCAGCCAGAACTACACTTTGAGCCATTGAAAAGTTCTCCTATACTTTACCGTTTGAGGGTCCTCTGAAAGACACTCCTACCAATCTGGGTCAAACTTAGTCAAGTTACTGAAGGTCACCGCAGAAGTGCTGCATTCCTCACTCGGTGTGTCTTTCGATGACTCCCGTCGAGATGTCAATTTCATACACTGTACTATCCACAAAATGCGCAGAATAACACAATGCAATGCATAGAACACAGTACACGCCTATGTACATACAAGTTTCTTCAGTGTTGCACCTTTCGGCACTCTACGTATTTTTGCGTCCTGGAATTTTTTTGGGAGGTGTAGAGCAACAATTTCGCGTCAAGTTACACATTGCCTGGCCGTAATGTGTAATTTATTTTCCTCGTTTTGACTGAGAGGATTATTTTTGACCTGTCCTCGGCCTCATATTGTCCTCGGGCTCCGGCCCTCGGACAATATGAGGCCGAGGACAGGGTCAAAATCGCCTCAGTCGAAACGAGCAAAATATCGCGCACATTATGGCCAGGCAATATGCAGTTAATACAGTGTAGCGTGCACAGTGTACAGGACTGGCAGTATACTTCGCACTCTTTCACTGCGTGGGACACAATGTTTGTCGGCCTGTTTTAAAGACTATTTTGAGACCAGACACTTGACGGGTATTTTTGTTAAAAAAATGCGCTCAAGTAAAACCTTCCTTCCTCATGTTGCCCCCCCCCAAGGCAGTATATGATATGAACGGGGGCAAGAATGGAGTGCATAGATTGTGTCCTGCCCATGTGCACAAGATTGGAAGGTTTTGCAAAAAGAAATGGGTTGCCTCTGAGCAAAAGTGCATGTAATTCGGGGTTTTTTTTTTGGAGGGGAGTCTGAGAATTTCATTGAGGGGTGAACGAATTCTGCAGCTCTGTTCACTCAAAGCCGTTCACTCAGTTCAGGAGAAGGCTTTTCATGCAGGAGAGAATCACTGCTGTAGCTCAATCCAGTCAAAAGTTATGAATGATTGAATGACGTCGGCCAAGTGCGCTAACTTGGAATTGACCTTGTCACAAAACCTGTCAATTTCTCAAGATTAAGTACTTACTTGAAAAATCTGAGCCGGGTAAAGTATGAAGGAAAATCCTTAGGCCCTTAGGCCCCGTTTGTAAAGGAATCTGTCGAATATGTAAGTTTCAAATAATTTATAAAGCAGGTCGACAATGTTTATTCAGCATGGGGTGCGTGCTCAGCAAGCAGTGCTGGCTAAGTGTGCTGTGCACAGAACTTACACGGTACTTATGTAGTTGTCAGTCCGGTACTTTGGAATCGCTGTTACGAAATTCTTCCTGGTCAGATGTCGGTTGAAGAGCGTTCCCGAAATTTTCACTGGCACAAATCAGCCACTAATAGAAGAGAGACCAAGTTAAATAAATCACTCTTGGCCGATCCAGGCGAGAACGTGAACACTTGATTGTGCTCGTTGACTGTGTTAGAGTTCAGCGCTTTCACTGTTTTTGCGGGTTGACAATCGCCGAGAATAGCAAGTTCACGGTGTGTATGAAAGTCCCCATGCCGAACTCGATGCATGCCAGGCCTCTAATGACCTCTGTGCAAGTGACGTTTGGCGGGTTGAATTTCTCATCAAGCGGATTTTTTTGGGCTTACATTGTGTAACGTAGTGTTTGGATGTTGCCTCAAATAACCCGGCCGCACCCATCGACGGGCGGGCAGAATTTGGCGTGGATGAAAACACAATGTTCGATGTAACCAGCAAGATCAGCTCGACACATTGTTGACGACGGGGGTGGGCTGAAGGGGAGCGTCAAAAGATACCACCAACATTAACTGATTGTCCGGCCCCGCCAAGAGTCTCAAAGCGATGCCAAAAGCTCTGGGAACTGAGCACGATCAATAAGAGTCGATAATAAAGGTGAAAGGGACTCATGCAGCGCATGAGCGCCTGCCCTTTTTTTGGCGCCAAGGCCAAAAAGGCCGCAGCACATACGAGTCTCAAGAGAATCTGCAGCAGTTGGAACGAGCAATGGCGCACGAGTCCAACAACGGTGTCGAGAACTGCGCAGGCAACTTGGTCTTGTCTCTGGTGAGCAGGACTTTGGTCATCTTCTAAGTTGGACCCCAAAATCCATGTTTGTTTTCCCCCTCGTCCGTCACTCTTGAAGAATTGCTCGTTGCAATGCCAGCAACGGCAACGACGTCACGGAGGTCGGACAAGCGTTCGTCGACCTCCACCAGTCAGGTGAGTCCACTGGTCTCACAGCCTCTCCACCCACAGAAATCTCAGTCATCTGAAGGCCAACATTGCCGAGGACGTCAACCGTGCATACAGCAACAGCACGCGTGAACGTCCGGCCCAAGGGGACCGCCTGGAGTCACAAGTCTCCTGTGCACTTGGACGGACTCAACTACTCTCGGTAGAATAATTCTACCAAGTGACACCGACACTCGGTGAATGACTGGTAGCAGCGTGGGCTTGGAGACGTTTTTGGCGCACCCTGTAGCTTCTGATGAAGCAGCCGTTGTGTGTGTGTGCAGAAGTTGGTTGCCAAAAGGAGAGAGTGCAAAGTATTTTGACCCACCCTTTATGTCACAGCTGTGAAGGTCGAGCCCCTAGGATGTTTCTCTCTCTCATCCCCGGGCTGTGCAGAATTCAGTGCAGGCTCTGTTAGTTTTAATTATTGTCTGACAAAGTGAAGGCTGCAAGATGTTTTGACGCCTCCCCCATAAGGTTGTCCAAATGGAACAGTGACATCCCCATCATGCGTCGAGGCTGTTGCGGCTCATACGGTACGACAACGACTTAGGAACACCCAGAGCGCTTTAAAGCGGCGCTTGTATCGCCAAAAAGTGCGCGCAAACGAGCAAATTTCGTCCTGGAGAAGTGGAGGAAGCTGCTGAGTGGACTGTTTCTTTCGTCTCCTTCTCCTCCTTCACCTCCGTTAGTCTCTCAACAGCATCCATCAGGATTCCTCATTAGAAACTGTAGAAAGGAGCCAACTCGACTAAAAGTTTTGAAGGAAAAAAAATCTCATTAAAGGTGCCCACTCCATTTTCGCAAGAAACAAGGTAAGAAAAGAAGAGTGATGACGAGGGAGACGAAGGTGGGGATGAAAATTACGCAGTGGGCGGAAAATCAAATTGAATAGAGAGATAAAAAGATTTTTCACGGCGAAATTGGACTCAAAATAAGACAGTCTGGAAGCTCAGGACCAAGATGATGAAGAAGGCGATGGAGATGAGGACGAGGGCGATAAAGGAGACTAAGATGATGGAGAGGAGTGAGACGAAAGAGGACGAGGATGATGGCCAAGGAGACGGCGATCATGGCGAAGGAGGACGGACGCGACTCTTGAGGAGAAGAGGGCTAAGGTGGAGAAGAGGACAAGGTTGAGGCAGAAGGCGACGAAGATGACGGAGCAGGGGACCACGAGGATGACGAAGACGATGGAGGAGAAAAGAAGAGGACGAGGATGATGGCGAAGAGCAAGAGGATGATAAAGAAGAAGACAAAGACGATGAAGAAAAGGACAAGGATAATAAAGACGAAGACAATGAAGAAGAGGACGAAGCTGATGGAGACAATGACGAAGAGCACAAAGGCGATGAAGAAGAATGACGACACATTTCTCCGTATGTTAGAGCTTCCGGCATTTGCACTTCCTCACTGCAACTTTGATATGCAGTCGGTGCAATTTGGCCAGAGTCCATTTTTGGAGCCACTGCAGTCCGACCCCTTTGAGGTCCTTTGTTCTGTCGGCCACTCCCTGGAGATCTTTCGAGGCTAAAAGCATTATCGACTTGCTCTTTGCGCCTTAGGGGACAAGTAGAAGATTTTTCTCCCATTTGCCACGAGGAAGAGGAACTTTTCTGCCAAAAATGTCGCCCCAGGCGCACCCAATTGTGCGGACGTGGAATCCCACATTGCCTCTTTTCTGCTCGTGTTCTGCCTACCCGCTCAAGTCCGGCATTAACGAGGCAGAAAAGGAGGGGCGACGACCAAGAAGAAGAGAGAGTTCAGTATATGAAATGAAAAAATAAAGAATTTCGTCCAATTTCTTCAAAACGTCGTCCTCTTGTTCTCGTGTTCTCAAAGGAGGCCTCGCAATGAGAGACAAAATGTAGCTCTCAGAACACGTGCGCAACAGCAGTGACGGCGGCGAATTTGCCAGGGCCAGGGAAGAAATAAAAGAAGATCCTCTCCTACTCCACGTAGGATTGTTTAGGTCAACAATACCTACCCAGCTGCAAACATGTGCTCAAGCATTCAGCAATTACTCTGCACATGGGCACCCAAGCAGCCAGACCAAGACTCCAGGACAAATTCATTCAGGCCTCGTCAAGGTTGAGCTCGGTGTACGGGATCTGCACGGCCGGAGGGGGGGGGGAGGGGAGGGGGGACGCCACTGTCACCGCTGACTCGGTCACCGCCGACACGGTCACCGACGCCATTTCGCACCCCAAGGCAGCTGGAGATGCTAAAACATGTGGAACATTTTACTTGCCAAGCATGTCAGCCCTCTGAAAGTCCATCAGCCCGTGCGTGTCACGCACCACCACCGTGCTAGGCAGGCTGAGCATGTCCTGCTTCTCGAGGTCATTGACCAAGAATGGGTAATAGGATGTCAGGCAATTTACGCCTTTCCAGGCCCCTCGGACTTTGAGGCCCTAAAGGGCCCTGCAGCTTGTGCTATCATCTTTTCCATGTCGCTGACCAAGAATGGGTGATAAAGAGTGAAATGTCCTTACATCTCAGCATCCCTTCTCGGTCGGCTGACAGGTGCAACCTGAGGGAAAGGCCCCCAGTGCCAAACCCTTTATTGGTCATTGACATGGGGATGCATGATGACTGCCCAGACCAAGTCTGACATGCACAGCGGACTTGCCAGGCACCGAACGTCTCACATTGTGTCGTCATCCGCTCTTGGCCACCAACTGGGAATGCATGACCAGGGCAGCCCAAGGACTTGAATACGTAGTCCTGTTGGTGTAAGATTGGTGCTCTGTTGGGCAGAGACCTCGTCCAGGGCTCCATCGTCGTCTTGAGGAGGCTACTGTAGCTGTCACACGTGACAGTGTCACCCTTGTCAAGAAGGATGGGTGGCATAATGTGACACTCTGGGGACTTCATCCCTAGGGCTATTAAACCCGGAGGCTTCTTCGTCCTCATGGTGGGACATGGTGATCGACAGATCTAGTAATCACTGCGGCGGGTGCAGGCCTTGTCGAAGGTGAAAATCTTCTCGTCGGCGATAAGTTCAATGTTGCTGCTTACCCTCAACAACAAGAGCTTCTGCTCTCTGATCACTCTCTGCTCCCCGTTGCGGTTCTTGAGCCAGGCCTTTCCCAGCCACTTCCGAAGCGAAGTCCAAGGTTCTGATTGGGGGGCCCACAAGTGATCCGAGGGCTCAAATGACTCGCCCGTGCTCGAGATGGGGACGCTTGGATTGGACGCCAAGGTGCATGAACCTGGCAATGCGGTTTTTGTCACTTCATGGCGTTGATGTTGAACCTCCTGTCACTGCTGCCCCTGTCAAACCTCTTCCCCATGTTATAGACGTCGATTACGTCACATCCCGATGTGGGTATCCAAGGGCCTTAACCGCGCAGTGGAGTTCCATGGTGGTGAGGCGTGTTCAATAAGTGAAGCTTGATCTAAGAGTTGCTTGCATGTTGCTGCCAAACGCTCCAAAAAATCCCAAATAACAACATGCAAGGAGCACTAATGGTATTTTTTATGCTTGTGCTAGATTTTCCCAACTCTCCTTGCTGTTACCCTCCAGAGGGTAATCCTACATCCGTGCATACACGAGGAATGTGGTTCCCTGATGCTCATTCTTGAGCACTGCGAGACATCCATCAAACCCTCTGCCATCTCTTGTGTCCTGTCTCCAAAGTCGAGATGCCTCCGGTGTTTCAGCACTCTGTGTCCGGCCAACAGTCATGTGACCGGGCTATTACAGGTTTCACTCCTCTTCCTCACTTTCAGTCACTGTCTCCATGTTTTTATCATCAAACATGAGTCACTCCTTTCAGGTATGTAGATTGTCAAAAGAGTCTCATTCACGCTAGAAGACACGTTACAGAAAATTGCTGTTTTTCAAGAAACTACATTTTGTGTGCAGTTGAGGTCATTAACTGCAGGTACATGTTTGTGCACCAGTTTGTCATAGGTAGCTTTACACATTCTTGATCTCTCAGCCTCTGCACGCGAGTCTTGGTCAGGCTCTTGATGGCCCAGATCCTGTTTCATCGGTGCCTCCGCCAAGACATGGTCCCTGGTGAACTTGGAGATGCTTGTGCTGGCATCCCTCTCTCTCACTGAGCCACTCATGATGAACCCGGGTACGCGTTCGCATCTGGCAGTTACACGTAGGACATGTCCAGGTACAGGTAAGCATACATTTCTTCGTGTGACACGTTCGGGCATCCTCTTCAACGTAGCAACCCTACTTAGGCAAATCATCTAGTAGTCACAGCTGCGTCACATTTTTGAATTCGCAAGTAAGCCTGATTTGAGCCTTGTGTTCACGTTGTGTTGAGCATTTTTGCACTCGAGTCAAATGAGTCGACTCCGCCTCTACCTGCGCTGACTTTGACTGACTCGACTGGAACTCAAAGAGAACTTTTCTGACTCGCTCCCATCACTTAACTGCCAACAGTGGGCATCACATGACACAGCTCCTGTATTTCAAACTTGCCTTACCTACACATTACGTCCAATAGTACACAGGATGGCTACATGTTCACATATTACAAGATATTTGTGTGTGTGTGTATGTGTGTACGAATGAATGCAGTACATGGCGTACAGTATCAGACAACAACTTGTCTTCCTGTGCTAATGCTATGCACGATATAAGGGGAAAAAGGAAGGGTAAAGAAGGAAAGAATGGAAGAGCAGGGCCAGAGTAACAACATTCATTACTACTAGTTGCCCCCTCTTCATAAGAGGAGCACTGCAAACATCAGAACATCAAACACAAAAATTGTACATAACTTCTAAGGCAAAGGTTAAATAACGTATTGTTAACTTAATTAAGATACTCACACACACACACACACTTACACACGTAAGGTACTTCTCACATCAGGAGAAAAGGTCAAGCAACTCAAGCGTTTTCCTTATCCTTCAGGCCAGCTGAATGGTCATAGTTCATTTTTCTCTTCTAAGTTATGGCTCAGGTGATGAAGCTTCGGGTGAATGACACGAACGAGAGCAAGAATCGCTCGAACGAAACAATTGGATGACTCCGTTTGTGCTTGTTGGTGCTGCTGTCCACGTGCTCGTCGGGCGCAGGAGGAGCAACAGCTGGGACTTCATAATCATCATCATATTCTTCTTCTTCTTCTTCTGTACGTACACAAACGTATGATCAAGTACATAAATGCCACAAATCAGCGGTATTCTATTCTCCTTGTACAAACTGTACTGCTTTTCTCACAACTGCAGATGGGGTGGTGGGCATGTTATACACATTATTACGCGTTACTACACCTGTTCTCTACATAAACCCACCGCACACTACGTAGAAAAACAAGCAGCGTTGTTACAACGCCAAACGTATTCACTAGCATAACTTTCAACAACTCGCCAATATCCAAGGGCTCCCAATGTTATCGCACAGTAATAGCCTTCTTTCTCCTTCCACTCGAGTACACACACATTTACATATGACTGCAGCTGCCTCTAAAGAGTTTCTCCTCCTTACTTAGTGTAGGTACAAAAGCTACTAAAGTATCTTGCTTGGCTATCCAGTTGTATAAGTCTGTACCAACATCACAGTATAAGAATAACGAATACAGTGACATGGAGGAAGGAAAAAAACAGTGAGAGAGACAGGAGGTGTGACTGTGCACACCCCTGGAAGCCAAAGAGTCTCTTCTCGCAGTCTCAACGGACAAAAATGAAACTTTCCATTGATGGTATCGAATTTGAACAAGTACTTGGCAGTGGCATCAGCGTTGTTAACGACTCCTGCGCCGAATTTAATTTTGTTCTACGTACGTATGAAGTGTGACTTGGCACGAGTTCATTTTCTTTTTCCCTTCCCCCCTCTCGTCTCCCCTCTACCGCACCACCGCCGTCAGGTCGGTGGGCAACGACCCTCTCCGGCGGTCGAGCACCGACGACCAATCGGACTGCTGGAGGAGAAGCTGCTCCTGGAGGAGGCCCAGGTGTCTGCGGGATGACTTGTTGCTGACCAGCCCATTGCCGTTGCTGTCCAACTCGTTGAGGCAGTGAGGAGAACTGGCAGAGCCGCTGAGTGCAGCGGCGGCGGCCGCCGCCGCGGCCGCCGCCGCCGCCGCGGCAGTCTGCGTAGTGGAAGGCTGAGGAGGTCTGCGGCAACGACGGCGGCCGGGAAAAACAGCTCGTCTCTGTCTCGCACCAACCACGGCGAAGCTGGGCCTTGAGAACTCTCTGTAGAAATCCTCGTCGTCGTAATCCCCTCCTTCCTGCTCCAACAAGTCCGACGGTAAGGATCCTCGCCGGCAGTTGAGCAAGAGCGTCCTCCTTGACCTGGGAGACGACTCTCGAGGCTGTTGAGACTGCGAAGGTGTCAGCGCGGGCATTTGGGTCAACTGCACTAACGTGCATGGAGCAGAACCTCTCCTTTGTCCGAGGACGGAATCAGGCGCGCTCTTGTTTTCCTTGTCGTCTTGCTCGAATTGAAAAGTTACCCTGTTTTCGCCGATTAAGGAGTCGTGGTCCAGGGAGTTGGACGTCCGAGCAAACGGCCGCCTCTCGTGCTGTGCAGCGAGGGTGGCAGTGGAGGTGACAATGGGGGCCGCGGCAGCGTTTGTGGTCGCCGGAGCCGGTCGTCGCCGCTGCTGCTGCTGCCGATGATGGCGACGTTGATGATAATGATCCAGAGAATTTTGCCTGCGTAGAAAGGCAGCCGCCACGGGATCCTCTCCGTCCTCTTCGTCATAATCTTGGTCTCTACCCGTGTTCTTGCCTGAGCGCCAGAGGGGCAGAGAGAATCGCCGCAGCGCCGTGGACCGATCCTCGTCCAGGGGTAGGTAAGGGTAGGAGCAGCAGGGGTCGCTGTCGTCGTCGTCAGCGTCCTCGTCGTCATCCCTGGACATCCTCCTCTGGTGATGCTGGTCAGCCAGACTTTCTCTGCGCGAAGACTGGTGGAAGGAGGAACTGGTGGTGCCTGAGGAAGAAGTGGTCGAGTCTGTCATGGTCGTGGCGGTCCTAGCTGCTGCCTCCTGCTGGACGATCAGGTCCCAGCGAGCCTGGTTTGACGTCAGGTTGTTCAGCATGGCGGAGGAGAGCGAAGAGCACAGGAAGCGGTGCCACTCGTCGAACAAGGGTGCCGCAATCATGCGGTAGAAGCCCGATTGAACCTAACGGACAAGACAGCACAATTTTCAGACACTTCGCTACTAACACTTGCCCCGATTGTTTACATCAAGCCTTTTTTGACGCGCAATTCTGCATGACTCAGTGACTTTCACCACTGACGGATGAGAGGCGACTCGAAGACCCTCTTGCGTTGAGGCTACGAAGCTTCTTGGCATTTTCAGTCCTGCATTTCTTATGGCCCCATTTCTTTCACCCGTGACGGACAAATTTGAGCCTGTCAGGCTACGATTTGACAGCATTTCCAGACGGACACTGACGTCGTTGCTGAATATGAGAGCAACAAACAAACAGAAGCACGAACTTATTTGCTATGTGCAAACTATCGTCTTCAGCTTGTCTATGGATCCCAACTTTCGCCTCCTGACGCGTGTGTATCCAGTGCAGGCATGTGCAACTACTTGCGTACGTCCCGGGGCCATAAAGTCAAGCATATCCCAGTCTCATAAAGTGTGGAGTCCTCTGGTTTATGGCTGACCTTAAGGAAGGCAGCGATTGATGCCTGAGTGGCAAAGCTGCTGAAAGTCCAACAGGCGCTCAGGCAGATGGAAGAAGAGACACTTCAAGCGATGACGCAAAAGTTTGCGTCAACCAGATGTGCAGCTCGTTGGATGAGCTAATGGAGTGCCGGACGAGGTCGGTCATGACTGGCTGCTTGGATACATGAAGGCTCCCTGGCAGAATCCCCTGTATTGCCGAGCATTCACTCCGTCGTGCGCGCGACCAAGGAGATGCTTGTGCACACGCGAGTGAAGGAAGAGTCCATCTACTGCCTCGTCATGCTGTGCAGAACTGCCCAGCCTCCGGGCCACTTTTCCTGACCACGAACCCTCAGGGTGGGGACGCTGAGGAAATAGCCGGGTTTTACCCTTTCGGAGACGTTGGGACACCCCCAAAGAATGAGTTTTATCACGTAAATGTCGTTGAATTAGACGTTTCTGAGCCTCACGCATTGTTAACAGGAGGGGAGCGGGGAGTTTGACGCTGCGTGACCTTTCTAGGGGGTCCCCATAGGCCAGTTGTACTTCTCCCTTGAGTTTTACTCAGCGCTCAAAGGGACAGGGCAATGATGACCCAGCACAGGAAGTGAAAAAGTGACCCCATATTTGCCCCAATTGGGGGGCCACCGTGGTTGTCTTCCCTAACCAGTCGACAGATTTGGGCCTTCCATACCGTTCTGGGCCCTACAAGGCCTGTGCGTCAGCGTCTAATGTGACTGCAGCGTCAACTCATTTTGCATTTTGAGCACCCCACACGTGTGCGCTAGCAGCTTTTGTGCTGTGCACAAGCCGAGGTTGCACGAGCCGACAAAAAAGAGCCTTCCAAGTGGGCGACCACACTAGTCTGCATGCCAACTTTGATCACAATCTCTGGTCGAGTCGTCGCTGCACGCAAAGTGCATCGCCGAGCCACTTGTTCAGGATGTGGTCGCGGCCATTAGATTTTGAAATCTGCGACAGATCTGTTCCTCCTCACCTTTGCGACCGTAATGTTGAACCTATCACAGATTGGCGTAAGCGGCATCTTCAGCTCTCGCTCCCGGTCTCCCTGGCGGAAGAACTCCTCACACGCACGGTGCGACCACAGCCGCGAGACGTTCCAGGTCCTGCACGGGTTGGAGATGTCAGCGCACTTGAGCGCCATTTGCAGCAAGAACACGCGCCCCTCCTCGCTCGCGATCGACGCGTCCAGCTCGCCACGTTCACTGCGTGCGCGCATCTCCTCCAGGAATTCCTGCTGCCGCCCGATGTCGGTGGCCAGGATCATTTCGCGCACCACGTGCTTGAGGCGGCGCAAATCGGCGGCCGACATCGCGGCCGCAACTCCGGACTCGTGCAATGCCGACACAGCCGAGCGCCAGTGGTGGTTCTCCAGCACGGACCCGCAGCCGCCGTAGAGTGCGGCGAGCGGCGAGTCGCCGCCGCTTCCGCAGGCTGCCACCAGGAACTTCTCATTGAATCCAGGATGATCGAGGTCATGGCAAACGGCGGCGACGAGGGCGGCGGCGTATTCGATTGGGGTCAGCGAGACTCTCAGTGGTGACTCGCGCAGGAAGCAGTGCATGGCCTGGGTGACGTCGGCGGCGTGGACACCATTGTGATAGGGATTGTCTGGCCGATAGCCGCGCTCCACCAGGGCGAAGAATTTGCGCGCCGCCATCTCACCGCCGAGGTGGTGCAAGACGCCGCCGCCGGTGCCTCTCCGCAGAAGGTGGGTGCACAACGTGGGCAAGTTGTCTCCGCCGGTCAAGCGGTCAAAAATGAAGGCGTTGAAGTCCCAGCTTGCAATGCTCGCCAGCATGGCGCGAGTCTGGCGTCCACGTGCCGACTCCTGCTGGACGCTATCCCACAAGCTCTTGCGCTTGCGCAGGTTCCGCGGAAACGTCCCGCACTTTTCACGCCGGTGGCGTTCCTCGTCGTCCCGCGCCTTTCTCTGTTCCGCCAGCTGGAGGTAAAGTAGCTCCAGTTCGGTGTCTTCGCCGCCTCCGACGCGGCCGATGACGGCGGCAGCCGCCATCTGTTTGCGCACAGCTACGCCGCCGCCGCCGCCACTGCCGCCAACGCTGCAGCCGCCGCTGGAGCCGCCGCAGCCGCCACCGCGTCCTCCTGGCAAAATGATGGCGCTGGACTTGATGTGGTGAACGTAGGAGGTTTGATGGCGATGTAGTCGAGATGGAGGGAGAGGACCTGCTGGAGGAGGAGGAGGAGGAGGTGGTGGTGGTGGTGGTGGTGGTGGAGGAGGAGGAGAGGGGCGGGGGGAGCAACGGGACCTAAGCGGACGGAGATCCAGCGTGGCTGTTCAATCAAGTGCGAAAAGCTGTAAAATAGCGAAAAAGGAATGAGGAAAATGACACTTCACACATATGCTTTAAGTGTCACACACTAATGCTTTCACTGCCTTCACGACATAAGTTTCTTGAGACACTACATAACCCTGTCTGACCCTTCTTTTCCTTGCATTTGCAGCTACAGGAGCTCCGTGCAGGCACTTTTTTGCGTGACGTCTCTCGTCGCCGATGACGAAGTGAAATTTGCATCTGGCGTGACGTATCGAGGTCGTCCCGGCGGACGTGAACCTGGTGGTGGCCTCGTCGTGGCCTCGGCCCGGCCTCGGCCCAGCCTCGGCCCAGACGAGTAAACCTTTCCAATCGGTTTCCCCCCCCCCCAATCCAATTGGACTAAATTGACACAAATCCGTTTTCCCCTGCTTGCTGCACTTGGGTACGGAGACAAGAGGAGCACAAATTTGGCCCCTTCTTCCCCCGGGCAATTCAGTCTTTGGATAGATTTCGTTCGAAACGAGTCTCAAGGGAAGCAACGAGATTTTTTGCTCCCCCAACCAAACCTCTGATCAACTGCTGTTTCTGTCTGCTTTTTGCCTGCGGCGCAGGATTATGAACTGGGAAAGTTCTTGTCATTCCTCTTGAAAGTTCGTGAAGAAAATGGAAAAAAATGTGAGGAATTTGATCAGACTCAGTGAATGACATTATTGACAATCGATACAATATAGAACTATGTCTAATTTTTTTTCTTCTCCAGGTTGGAAACCGTACTATGGTGACCTTAAGGGCGAGACCAACAACAACAAAAAGCTCTCCAGCTTTGGGCAGAAGGAGGAAGAATGTTCTGCCATCATTTAATCAAGAATGATCGAACATCCCTAAAACCCAGTCTGAGGATCGGCCTTCAAGGCCACTCCAGGATGCTTTGGAGAGCTCTGTCCAAAGCCAACAAAGCTGCGCTGACTCCTTTGACAATGGGCCCCAAGTCTTTGAAGGCTGACTCGTCTTGTCTCTGTAGATTTCCGCGGCGATTGAGTCCTGGGAGACAGTCCCAAAACGGCTGAGAAAAAAACATGTGACGAGGAGAAAGTTCTTGCTGCTACGTATAATCAAGAAGTCGCGGGCCGGGCGGGGGGGGGGGGGGGGGGGGGGGG
>JAAUXU010154523.1_pt1 | contig 31356 bp, 24 predicted proteins | sample 7278151 | NCBI WGS metagenome assembly JAAUXU01 (sample SAMN14350113, study PRJNA611818) | marine sediment metagenome | isolation source: surface marine sediment (1.8m) | place: French Polynesia: Moorea | collected 2018-08 | reverse complement strand
TCTACATAAAGATGAGAGGGACATCGGGGTCGGGGTTTCGGTTACGCTGGCAGGAGCTCATAACCCCGAAGTGCAGGTATTTTTGGGTTCTTTTTAGATTTGAAAAAACTTTACTGTGAGAGTAGAGTATTTTTCCAGACCCTTCCCCCACTAATTGTTAACCGGTAGAAAAGGATTGGGCTCTCATTTATCTTTCTACTTTTCCCCCTTCCCCTTCTACCGGTATAGTACCTGTGCTACCCGCAATTGCGGATGAGCAAAGAATCCCCCCCTGGTATAGGCATCGCTCTCCGCCAAGGGTCTGTTTTAATAACCAGACCCAATGAGTTTCTGCACCAGACCACCCCAATCAAGGCCAGGTAGGATCGTATAAAGGAAGCGTTTTCCCATTTTCTGTTTCGTTTTTTTAGAGGCCCAGGCGATGAGGGGGGCCCAAATCGCCTGGGCCTCATTTTTTTCCAGCACAAGGGCCTCCACAGACTGGCAAGTTATAAACGCGACGCAAAGATGGGTATGTATCGAACGTTCTTTTTACAAATATGAAAACTATTGTTGTTTTATAGGATGGTCCCCTGCCATGGAGGAAATAAAAATTACTGTTAAAGAACTCCTGAAATGCGTGGAGACAGGCGACTTTCTAAAGTTCCCCCGTATTTTTTGTCATTTGGCCAATCTTGGGACTCAACACAAAGACCATATGAAATATATTCCTTCCGGGCAACACCAACTCCGTATGACTCGTATATGGAACGAACTGAACCTAAAAATGGTAAACAATTTCCATTTTATAGTTGCCTTTTTCTCTCTTTCTTCCTTGCGCACGCGTACTGTAGGTAATGCCCCTAAGCGAACTAGAGGAGGAAGAGGAGGTGGACGTGCCCCGTGTAAAAGGGGGAAAAAAAAGTAGGACCCATCCGATGAAAAAAGCACTGTACATGCCTCGCCAAATGCTACTGCCTAGCATCTAATCACCTCTCTCTCTCTTTTTCTCCCCCTCTTTCTCCCTTTTTTATGCTTTTTAGAACGAGCCCACAAAGGAAAGAAGAGCTTTGGTCGGACGGCGGACGGGGAACATGTGGAAGAGGGAGACAATCGGAGGGAGCCCCAAAAGACCACCGCGGTTAAGTCTGGGTCGACAAGGACAAGGGCCGCCGCCGCCGCCCATCCACTCTCTCCCCGGAGTGAAGAGGAGGAAGAAAGGTCGGAGAGGAGTGAGGAGGAGGAGGAGGAGGAAGGAGAGGAGTGGCGGGCAGAAACTACCGAGGAGGAGGAGGAGGTGGAAGAGAAGGAGGAAAAGAAAAAGACCCAGACTCGGAGGAAGAAGAAGGAGGAAGGAGGAAAGACTAAGGAGGAGAAAACTCAAACTCCGCATGCCGGAACTGAGCCAGAGCGCACTCAGGGTGAGTTTTGATGGGAAATGTAATTGTCTTTGCTTTTGTCATTTCATGGTGGAATCTTTTACTGACCTTTCATTTATTTGCACTTCAGGAGGGGGGATTTCATCTCCGCCGCCAATGCCACCGCAGGCTGACGTCTGTACTCCTCCCTCCAATCTGCCCCACACGACGGCAAAAGGCCAAGGCGGACAGGAGGCGGTGCAGCCTCTCGTCTTGCTGGCCTCTGCTGCTGCCACTTCTCTTCCTCTACCTTCATCATTTCCCCTTCCATACACGCAGCCTCTCCCTACCGACCTCCCCGTTTCTTCCTCTGGGGTGGTGGGCGATTTGTCCGATGGGATGAATGACCGGGAGAGAGAGAAAGTACCACACGCAAACAAGGAAGGGGAAGGTGAGAAAGAGGGAAGGGAAATGGAAATTCCGTCTCGTTGGTCTAATAAGCATTCCGTTCCATTTTTTGCGCAGAAATCGGGAAAGGAAGAAAGTACCCTTCTCCCAGCCCAATAGCCCTGGCGAGGGGCGAGGCCGATGTCGGTGGACCTTTAATGCCTCCCCCAGTGGCGAGTGCCTCGGGTTTTCCCCATTCCACGGAGGGGACGGGGAAAGAACCCCACCGCCCCACTAGGGAGGAGAAGAAAGGAGGTGAGAAAAAGAAATGAAAGAGGAATTTAGGGGAACGTGTTACGAAGGGGTTAATTTTTATACCTATAGAGTCTGGAGAAGGAAAGAGAAAGCCTTCTCCCTCCCCAACCACCGCCGTCGTTGAGGGGGCTGTCACTGAGGGGTCACCCCTACCCTCCACCTCCGGTGGGCTGGAGGCCTCCTCCTCTTCAACCACCTCCGAGGGGAAAAGAGGGGAGGCCATCACCATGGCAGATAGTTCCCTCGAGAGAGTCAAAAAAAAGGAAAGTGGGGAAGGGAAAGAGGGTCGGGAGTGTGCTACAGCCTGTGGAAATGAGGGGCGGGGGGAGTGCCGTGAGAAAGACCCTCCTCCGTTATCCGAGAAAGCCGAGGAGGAAGAAGAGGAAGAAGAAGAGCGGGAAAAAATGAAAGGAGAGGAAGACAGAGAAATGGAAAAAAGAAAAAAAGTACTCGAGCTATTGCGAGGGAAGACCTCTCCCAATTCAAATGTCAGGAAGAGCAACCCGAGTTTCATGGAGGGGGCATTGGAGGAGGCTTTGGCCTACTTGGCCGAAATTGATTTAGAATTCAGAAATATGACGGGCAAGTGCGGCACGGAATATTCGGATATGAATGTACTTTCTGTTGCCTCCCGAGAGGCCCAAACCCTTTTCTCCCTTGAAAGTTTTATTGGGTGGGGAAACACCCTTGGACGGAACTGTGCAGAAATGTCTCGTGTGAGGAACGTCCAAGTGTTCAAAATTGGCAGCCTCATAAACATTTGCCGCGAAAAAATTCTGCAACTGTCCAAACGCAAGGGGGAAAATTTTTTGAGATGGCGCCGAGTGGCATCAATCGTGCTAAACTTAACAAGGAGACAAGTTGACGATATTTGGACTTTTTTTACCCTCTCTCGCGAGCTTCCCCTTTTGTTGGTAACCGGAGCTCCCATCGATCGTATAGTGAGAGATGCCCCCTTTCTCCGTCTTATCTCCAAACACAGGAAAAAACGCAATTTTTGGCTGAAGACGCACCCGCCGGAAGACATAAAAAAACTTATTGACAAAAAAGAGGGGTTGGAGTTGGGGGACCTGGAAATTTTGCTATTTCAAGACGAAACACTACTAAAGGAAAGGGTATCCAACGTTACCCGTCGTACGCAAGAGGAAGGGGGTAACCTCAAACGAACGAGGGAAGAAATGGGGGAGAATGCTCTTGGGAAGGAGGCGGAGGGGAAGGAGGGAGGCTCCGAACCTCCGGAGAAAAAAGTCAAGGAAATGCAATGAGATGTATGATGCCGAAAGTAGTTTTTATTCGTAGGACTGTTGGAAGGGGGGCGCGCGCGCGCGAGCGAAGACAACATGTACTGTACAGATTTCCGAATAAATGGTAGACTAGGGGAAACGTTTTTTGCGCGCTTTTTTTATTTCGTACAGTATTGAGTAGTGGTACATTGGTACATCTATTGTATTGGAGAGATACGGATAACGTTAATTATGAGTGTACCTGTCGTGCATAGGAGAGGAAATGGTGCTGTACGTATGTTATTATATGCCAGGAGGGCGGGGGAGCTAGGGCGATAAAATATGCATCGTATTCGCCGTCTATCTTTGAGGAGGAGGCAAGAAAAAGATTGCTTTCTCCCAAATCCGTTCCTCTACTTGCACGGGAGAGATATTTTCTGTACATATAATTAAGAGGGGGGTGCGAGAAAGGGCTTCTTTCTCCGTTTCGAGTGCCACGCGAGTTAAGTAGGATTCGTCGACATTACATTCTTCTTTTCGTTGGCGCCTTTGTATTCGCTTTCTTTGGGTAGCGACACTAGATTTTAAATACACACTGAGATGGGGAGGAATCTTATTTTTAGTCATGACTCGGAAGAGCTCGAAAATGAGGGCTGTCTCGATGGAGCAAAAAATTGTTTCATTCGCTCTTATAAAAGCTAACGTGGACGTTATAGATCGCTCCACGAGCAACAAAGCGGGACCGGGAGAACTTTCGGCACAACGAGCTATTTCCTCTTCTCTTTTTACTAATGTTAGAAGTATAATTATTTGTAAGCGGAATGCCTGTTTACAGGGGCCATGACACGGTTCCTCTTCTTCTTTTCCCATTTTCCTTTCCGTTTGCCCTCCCGAGGGGGCCGCCATTGAGGAATAAAACTGAGCCAAGGGGTTATAGCCGTGAATATAATTTGTCCATTCATCCAGAGGCTCGGGGAAGCATCGCACGTGGTCGCCCCCCCTCTTCCCAATCTGAGACAGAAGGGTACTTTTCCCCACCCCGATGCCCCCCTCTATGGTCAGAATAAAACCTTTCCCACTCCTTTTTTTCTCTTCGATACATCTGTCCAAAAACGCGTCCATTTTGATCCTCGGTCCTTTTCCAATTCTTTCCTCCTTCTTCACGATTATTCATATTTGTCAAGGAAGCGCAGACGGGCCCCCTTTTTGGTGGTAAAGTCGTCGTTTCTCTGAATAAGCTGGCGACACGTTTGCAGGCAATCTATGATGGAGGGAACCGTGAGGGAGGAGCGGTCCTTTTTTAGCATTTTTGAAAGTTTCATTGCCTCCTTTTTGTCCCCTCGAAGAATCCCGCTTTGCTCGGACAATAGGCGTAAATCTGGCAGATAGAGGGTGGAATTTTTCCTTCGCTTGGAAAGGCGGGCCCTGAGGTCGGTGTACCGTTTTGTCTTCACCTTAAGGTATAAGAGCACGGACTCAACTAGGAACCCCAAGAGTTCTTGTCTAAATGACAGGGAGGCCCCCTTTCTGACATGGTGGATGATGGTGCGTTCCACCTCCTCAAACCGGTAGATGCCTGTCACTTTCATGGAGTCAAGTAGTTTCTTATTTTCCCAGCTTATTTGTCTACCGTAGCACAAGGGGTCGGAGTTGGGAGGTACGGAGAGTCCATGGACTTCCAGAGCCACAAAATAAAGCTCTTCAAAGGTCGAAGCTGTTTTCTTCTTTGCCATGGAGGGAGGGGGGGCATTGAGAGGACCGGTCAGACCGTCTGTTGTCTTCTTTGGGGGTGGGGGTGGGGATGCCGAAGGAGAGGGGACTTTTGCTAGTTCCGATTGTTTTGGAGTGGGGTCGGTCTTCCGTGGCTTTTTTTGCTCGTGATTTTTTTCGAGCTCCTGTCTGCTCCGCTTTTTTTGCCTCCTTTCCTGCTTCTGTGGTGGGCTTTCCTCCGGAATAGAGGGAGTTTTTTTCCTCGCTCTCAGGTTGAGCCGAAGAGGGGATACCTTTCTTTTGTCGGCTTTGCTTTGCCTTTCCCCCCGTTCCTCCTCCCGTCCTTCTCCTTCCCCAATTTTGAAATCATCTCCGGATTCTGCCTCGGCTTCGCCCGAAGAGCTTCCGGAAAAAGATTCCACGGGGTCGTCTTCATTGTCATCTTCTCGGCCCAGATACTTCCTAAGAAGGTTCATGTCCTTTCCTTTCCCCAGGCCAATAGGGGCGGGTGTTGTCCAAGGAGGGGCGGCCTTCTTTTCCCCCGGCGGCGGGGAACCCATTCCCCCCGCTTTCTCATTTTCCGTTTTTTTGCCCCCCCCGCCGCCGTCATTGTTTTGGACTTGTACTATTTCCAGGGGAATTTCTACAGGGTGGAAAACTCCCGCTACGTGCAAGGACTGCCCTCCGCACGTTTTCTCTACAGACTGTGCAAAAAGGCTCACTTTACTCAGAGTCTCGCACATTTCGGCGTCAACACTCTTAACTAAGTCATTGAGTACGTCACTGCAAAGAAAATCGTGAAAAATTTTCGCGAGGTCTTTGTCTCCCTCGGCCACTGCTTCTGCAGCCGCCCCCTCTTTTTCTGTCCCTTGATTCTCTTCTCTTCTTACTTCCGCCATCGTCGCTTTCTTTCTTCTTTCTTACTGGAGGAGTGACACGGCCAGCCCCGGCGATCCCTCGTCCTGTACCAATGTTTATTGGTTAACGGCATGACTAGTCATTATTCCAGACGGTTTTTACCTGGTTCTCCAGTTGGGAGGCCTCCACCGCCGGCTGGGGGGAGGATGATAGTGGCTCTGGGGTAGTTGTTGCTGCTCCCGACTCTCCCACGGACGCGGAGGAAAATTCCAGGGAGGCCGTAGGCGATGCAGATCCGGTGGAGTGATCCACCAGGATAACGGTGGTGGGGGTGACCTCACCAGCCAGGTATGAAATGGGGGAGACCGATGATGACTTCCCTCCTCCTGTCGTGGTTCTCTGCCCCGTTGAGGACGGGGATCTCGTTGTTGTCGAGACTGCCTCCTTCTTCCGCTCCTCCTCCTCCTCTCCCTCGTTTCTCCTCTTGTCTGCCGCGAGTTCCCCGTTCCGCCTCTGCCAGAGGTACGAACAGTTGAGGAACCTGGAGAAGGGAAGAGAGTAGGAAAAAAATTGGAATCTCGCCTCATTACGTGAGGAGGAGGAGAACCCTCCACCATTTCCCTCCTCCGGTGTGAGGGCCCCTCCCTGCAGCAGTCTCCTCTCGAGTATAATTAGGAGAAATAGGAGAAAGACAGAGGCGAGAGCGGCAAAAATTGTCTTTTTCTTTCTTTTTAATGTACCGCCAAAGGGGGGTTTCGAGGCCTCACCTTTTGAGGAAGCAGCCCCTCCAAGAGGCTCTATCTCCTCTGTCCCCCTCGCTCTCTCGCCTCGCTCTATTTTGGCCAGACCAATTTCACCACTTCCCCCTTCAGAGGAGCCCCCATTTTCCTGAGTTAGCTCCTGAAGGGCCTTTACTAGAAGTTCCCGCGTCTCGTTCATTTTATCTTTTCTTTCGGCCTCCGTATCTGGTAAGCGGTCTTCTGGTAGGAGAAAAGGAAGATGTTATTTTCTTCCCGGAAGGGGAGAAAAGAATGGGGGAGGAGAAAGGGGCGTAGTACCAGCGAGTCTGAGGGGGCCAAAGTTTGCTTGCCATAAATGCTCCTCCTCTTCGCCCCCCGCCCCTCTTGACATTCCAACTTCTTAAAGATAGAATGCGTTCGTTGGCTAGTACATCGGGACAAAGGAGTTCTTCGTGCAAAACTGCTCTTTCCCTCACCGACTGGTAGGGATCATGAGATCGATTCCCTATGGGGAGCGCGATGTTGGACACGGTTCCATTTTTTAGTATTACATGTTGACCGAGTTGCACTAATTTTTTTTCAATGCACGAGGACAGGCCCCACAACTGGGCGCAGTGTAAAAACACACTCCTCCGTCCCAATTGGGTGCGGCGAGTAACTGAAGGCTGATAAAGCTGGCAAAGAGGAGAATTGGTGCACCCGTCAATAAGGACACAGTTCTCTCGACCTCTATGCAACTGTTTTGCGAGAGATGACACAAAATGCTTGCCGTCACGCTCTAGTTCCTCGGGTGTTTGAGTGAGGATTTCAAAAAGAAGCCCTCGTTTTGTTAGGAGCCTCCTCATGAGTACTCTACAATCGATCGAGCTTTTCCACCGGTGGAAAGCAACTAAGCTCTACGAGGGGGGCTTGGGCGCTTTTTTCCTCTTCTTGTGCAACAGCAGCTGCCGACGGTTTCTGGCTTTTGTGGCACGAAGATGCACGTTTATGCACAAACTACGGGGGAAAATGAGACGGCGGCTTAGCCACTCATGAAGGCGCCGTATTGGCTTGGAGGGCATGGCCAGGGGATCTTGCATGGTTTCTACGTAATCAATGACTGATATACGTTGTTTTTTATGCTTTACACTCAAATCGTTGATATCAAATTTCAATTTCAAAAGAGCGGGGAAAACAAAGAGGAAAAGTGCTTGAGCTGTTTTACTGCAGAGGTTTCGAAGCAAGGCCGCCACCCGAGGGGGCGGAATGGGTTCCAGCCCCTTCTCCTTTTCCCCCCCTCTTTTCTTCCCATCATCTAAATAAGTACCTTCGGCTATTATTGCCAGCTGGCTATCTAGGGCTAGATACCTGCCCTCCTGAGGCCGCAGGCACAAGTACTGAAAAGGTTTCAGCGCATCAAAGCAGGCCATCACCTCTTCCGTGCGAGTCATTTGGAAATGACGTGTTAGTTTTTGCACCATGATCCTTCCCACCCTACTGTACGGAAGGACTATATTGGTGAAAAAATACAACAGAGAAAATATATTATTTCTAGTCACCGTGTGGCAGACCATCACTACGAGGGAATTTAAATGTCGGGACACAAAATTAAGGAGCTTTCTAATGCTGGGCAAATCTCGGTCTCGAATTTCATGAATGTCTTCGAGCAAATAAGCTAAGGTTTCAGCGCGGTACTGCCGTTCCAAATCCTCGAGGGGAGAAAGTGATATTTTTTTTCCCGTCTCCCTGTAGGTCTCGCGGTCAGCATTGCAAAGTATTAGGTATCGGTGGGGAGATTTCCTAATAATTATTTTGGCCGCCTCCGTCTTGCCGGATCCGGATGGTCCAATGATAAGAAAGGAGGCGGGAAACCTGTTTTTAGATCCTTCCCCAAGCTGTTCCCGCGAGTGCGTTGACTTACCAGAACGAGAGGGCGGAGGATCTCGACCGGACAAAGAAGTTGGGCTTTCTCGATTATAGTGCGGAGGAGAAGGCGTTTCCTCCTCTTCTGATGCATCCGACGATGAAGTATACGGTCGGTGTTCCTGCTCTGTGCCTCGGCCTTCGTCCGAGCGGGCCGAGGGGGTGCCACTTCCTTCGCCGTTCCGATTCATTGTGTCGGTGGGCCGTGCTGGAACCGCTGTGCGGTGTCATCTCGAGTGAAGGATTTTTTCTCTTCTAGGTAGTTTTTGATCGTGGCTGTGCAGTGGGCCACTTCATCCGACAGTAGAAGGAACCGAAAGTCCTACGAGGAGAGAAGAAAAAAAGAGAAATTTAGCGATTTGTTTCCTTCCCCCACAGAAAAGGGAAGGGCGGAAAAATCTTACGTCGTAATTTAAAGACAAACGCCAACCATCCATTGACAAACCCTCTCGGTCAATGTGGCGGACACGGCCGTCTTTATAATTGTTGCTCTTGAACCTTAGTGTTAGGACCAAATTTCGTGGCTCAATGTGAACCGCCTCTGCTCTCGTTTGGACCATGTCCGTATACTTTACTGATGAAAGGACCATCAGTTGGAGGGACCGAGAAGACCCCCCAGAGGGGGATAGTTGGGCGATTATTATGGCTTCCTCTAGACCTTGGCGATGGCTGTTTTGCCCTGGATCGGAATTCACCGAATTCCAACGATCGCACAAGTCTTTGGCAGCGGACAAGAGCTTGGACTCGGTGGCCAGCGGGTCGCCAAAAAACCCGTTGTAGGTGTCAAAATCTAATGCCGTGACCTTGAGGTCCCCCGTCGTATTTCTTCCCCATACTTGTTTATCGGGGGCGGCGGAGGAGGAAGGGGACGCATGGGGCCAATCCCACGAACTAGCAGAAGCCTCCTTGACCGCATCTCGTTGTGGTGGGTAGTAGGTCAAAAGCACGACACCCTTTTCAAATGGGGGCCAAATACCGCGGAGAGTGCGGAAAAACTATAAAAAAGTTTGGTTATTTTTTGGAGAGGGGCTAGCTCTCCTTATCAACCTGTCTCACCTTGACACTTATGCTGGATCTCAACCCGTACGGGCCTCGATGACTAGCCTAAATTAAAAAAGGTTTTCCCCTGTTTCTTTGTCTCCAGCGTGCGCCCATAGAACATGCTATTTCGGGGAACAGCCCACCCAGCATTTTAAAAGGAGCGCGCACGAGAGAAGGAGAAATTATCCGAGAACCCACAAACATACCTGTAGGCTGACGTAACCACCCGTCTCGGGAGCCGGTATTACTTGATCCACCCCAACGGCCCCGAACCGTAGTCGTTCCGAAAAGCGTTGCTCGCTTCCTATTCCCCCCCTATAGATAGTCCAGAGGGCCGCAGGCGATGGATCCATCCTACGAAAAAATAAATTTACAGCGGGGTAAAAAAAAGTACTGCGTAAGAGCAGGAGAAAAAAGAGTCCGACGGTGGAGGGGAGGAGGTAAAAAAACTCACCTCGTTTACAATGTATTCCCAGTCGTTGTAGATGTGGCGCACGATCCTACAACCTAAACGTTGGTTGTGTCTTCTCCTCCTTCGTCGGCCCCCTCTGTGCCGCCTCCCTCTACGAATTATTTGGGAGACGAAAGATTTGTCTGTTGTTTGCTACTCTCCTCTAGCCTCCTCTTCTTACCGTTTAGACATGGCGTCGGTTGTTAGTAGAGATGGCAAAGTTTTCCCTCCCGGTCTCTGTCTCCCTTTACTCGCCGTAAAAAGGGGGAGGAAGTATTTTTTTACCGGCAATGAATTTGAGTTGGGGGCGGAGGGGGGTAGGAGAGGTATGTCGAGTTGGTCTTTTCAAAGGCCAAAAGAAAGTTTTGTTTGACGGCTGCTTTGAGTTCAGCCGCCAAACTTTTGGGGGGTTGTGATGCCGTTGCGAGGGGCTCCGGCCTTTTTATACCATTCTTTAGTCACCAACGCCGCCTCGATGCCCTACCTTGTTCTTCCGGGTCTCCTTCCCCCTCCTTCCGCCGCCTTTTCCCCTCTTCCTCGCCGCCGCCGCCGCGCCGCGCATTTCCCCGCTATTCCCTTTTTTGGGAAAGGAAAGACCCTATGGGCGTGGTGGAGGGGTGGAGGGAAAAGCCTTCCTTAATCGAAAAAATGTCTAGACGTCTAGAGTGGGGTGCGGGAGGCGGACGGAAGAAATCCCCCTTTTCCCTCCATTCCGGGGGAGGCGGGAGGCGTTCCCTCCACTCTGCCCTTCACCAATAGAAAGCTCTCTTTCTCCATCCCTAGGGAGACACCCTACGCACGCGCACCACATTTAAGATAGGGGAGGAGGCGAAAAAAATGCGTCCTCTTCTCATTGGTTTACGAAGAAAAGGACGGTGACGTTGGAGGCGGGGGTTGGATGGAAGAGCATCGCCGGGCAAGCAAAATAGAGAGTTGGCGAGGGAGGCGAGGGGGCGAAGGAGTGCGCGCTCTCTTCTATTTTTGTCCCTTATAAAAAAGCAAGAGGCCCGTTTTGAATGCAACAGAAGGAAACTGAAAGTGGCGCTGTCAACAGCGCCACTTTCGTCCTTTTATCCGAAGAAGCCTCCTCCCCCGTTGCGGATCATCTTTCCCAAAAAATGGCAGAGAAGGATGGAGGAGTGGAGAGTGCGTCGGCCGCCGCTGCACAGGGAGAGGAACTGGAAATGGATCCGCCTCTCGGAACTCTAAAGACTACGGAACTCAGGAGTCGAGGTAGGAGAAGATAATTTTTTGCCTCTTAATATAACCCCGCTTTTTGTACCGCAATGGAAAGTGAGGGGGAAGGCATGATTCTCCACCCCCACCCACACCTCTTCCTCCTTCCCCTTTCCATTCCCTGACCTCGCCGCCGTACCCCTCTATGAGTGCGTCGTAGAAGTTTTTTATTTTTCTCTTGACCCCAGACTATGGAAAGCATAGGGCTGAATGTACCAGTGTGGCCGAGCTCCGAGCCCGCCACCCGAAACTTTTTTCCGCCGTTCCCGTCAGTCACGAGGCCATTCGTCCTCTTTCTATCGGAGGACCAAAGGGTCGAACCTTGGGGTGGCTTACCGCCACCCTAAGATTCGGCCCCGCTCCCAATGATGGAAAAGAAGGAGGGGGGAAGCGGGCGCAAAAAGGTCTCATCCAAAGGGAAGATTATAGAGACGTCCTCGCCAGGCTGTACCTCAGTCTTCAGGCCAAATATGCCATTAACCAATTTGACGTTTCCATAACTGCCAATGTAATTTTAACGAAAGAGTCCAACGGTCATCGCACCTATAGTGTGTTTTTTGGCCAGGACTTTAGTGTCCGGGTAGGACACTGGCGGTGGCAAGGAGGGGGAGGGAGCAATGCCCCGGAGAACCTTACCGGCATTTTGCTTTCGCCGTATTTCTTCATTAGGGGGCAAACGGGAAATTTTTCACCCTCCTCCTCCTCCTCCTCCGAGGAGGACAAAGATTTTGACGGAGGCCAAGCCCAGCCTCCCCTGCGAAGGCGTCCACGCCTGCTTGGTAGGAGGTCTGCAAGAAGGGCTCTTCGTCGTGAGAGACAAAGTAGGGGGAGAAAAAAGGGAAGGAGGCAACGTCCAAGTCGCCGCCGCCGCCGCTGGACCTCACTCGTAGCAGAGGAAAGAGAAAGAAGGGGGAAGAGAGGGAGAATTTCTAGAAAACGTAGTCTGTCTCCCCTCCGCGGAGGAGGCGGTGACGAGGAGGGGGATGCAAATAGGCCCCTCTATGAAAAACCCTTTTTGCTAAAGCAACCTGGAGATGCCTATCGTTTTCCCTCCTCCCTGGAGTTTTCCGACCCCCTCATACGTCGTCTGGAGCGCATTTTTGCTGAGTCCAACGTAAAAATACATTCCGTTTTAAATATTATATTGTTGCTCAACTCTCCCATTCCTCGGTGGCAAGAGACCCTCCATAAGAAGGGGCTGAGAGAAATTAATCTTTAGTAAAGGGGGTTCTTCCCCCTCTTCTCCCCACTTCTCTCTCCAGCTTAGCTCTACTCCATTCACCCCCTCCCCCCCCCAGCATGGATCTTGAGCCGTTTGAAAAAATGGGGACAAACCCCCTAAAGAACATTCTGGCCTTTTACGAACCCTACTTTCCACCTTGGTTTTTTCTCCCCCCCCATTCCCTTCGCGGGGGTGGCGGCGGCGGCGGCGCCCCCTCTTTGGAAGACGGGACAAGGAAGGAGGGAGAGGGGGAGAGGGGGCGCCACCTCGGCAGCCCAAGCCAACCCCCGGGTTTGAGAACGTATTGCGCCTTGTTGGACAAATATATCAACAGAGATGCCAATGTGTGCGGAGCTTTGGGTTGTTCTTCCTCTCTGCCACCCCCTCCTCCCTTGGGAGAAGAGGAAGGCTTTCGAGAAATTGCGCGGCATTTCTACGGCGCCCCCGACGAGCTGCCTCGCTTTTTCTCCTTTTACGAGCCGGATCTTATGAAGGTGTGCCACCTTCTCCTCGAGGTACAAGCTCGAGGCTATTCCCCCCAACGCGAGGGGAGGGGAAGAGGTCCCCCCTTTCCTTTCAATTTTTTTTGCGTTATTTTTGCCCTTCGAGGAAGCGTCACGGTTCATCCCCGAGCAGGAAAAAATGCCCCGATCCCCTCCCCGCCTCATTCCCCATCGGCCCAAGAGGAAGGAGAAAGAGGCGGCGGCGGCGGCGGGGGGTTGGAGGAGGCAAAAGAGGTCTTTCTATCGTGTCATCGTCAGCTCTTCCGCTTCTTCGATCCTAGACCCCATCTTTGCCTTTCGGGTCTGGCGGCGGCGGCCGACGAGGGACGGTTGCGAGAAGGAGGGGATGTTTTCCTGGTTATCCCACAAGGGCAGGGCGATGGGGTCCTCTATCGTGCCCTTTGCCCTCATCATTTTTTTGGGGGGATCTCGCGGGGAGCCAAAGGAGGAGGAAAAGGAGGAGGAGGAGGAAAATTTCCCCTCCCCCTCTCCTCTCCTACGGTCCTACGGCCACCGCCCCCAAAAAATTATCCCAAGGCGAGTCCGATAAACCCCCCCCTTTCCTCCTCCTCCTCCTCCTCCTCCTCCTTTGGCTCCCCGGAGTGGATGGGGCTAAAAAAATCCGGATTCTGCGTTTCCGGCTCGCCCCCCCCTCGAGAGGTGGGAGGAAAAGAGTGCTTAATTCGAGAGGGCATTCTCCCTCTGGTCATTGCTCGCCTAAAGAAGGCCAAGCTCATGCCCTCAGATTTCTCTCTTTCGTCGGCCCCTCCTCCTCCGGAGAAGAGTGTGAGGAACCCTTCTGACTTAGTCAGGGGAGTCTCCTCCAGTTGGGAATCCATCTCCCCCTTTTGGGCGCTGCAAAAAATATTACACCAATACGGTTGTACTCTCTTGCTGGTGTATCATGCCAGTACGAGGCTGGCGCACTGTAGGCAGCAAAGCACCGTGGAAAATCCTTCTCGGCAGAGCTTTCGCAGTTTTTTGCGCCTTTATCCGTGGTCTCAGCTAGGAGAGGGAGAAAGCTCCCAGGGGAAGGGGGTCGATCTCGTTCTCGGCTGGGCTTATCCTCGCACTTTCTATTCTCTTCGCCCCCGCTACGAAAGAGCCTTTCTTGAGACTAAGGGGCAGTTTGCGCGCCTTTCTACCCTGCCGCCTCGCCTCTCTCTCTCCGCCGGAAAAATAAAACGCCAGGCCGAAATGACCATTCGCCAAAGAGAGAAGGAGAAAGGGGGGGGAGGGAAGGAGGGGGAAGAGACAACGGCGGCGGCGGCGGCGGACCATGGAGAAGGGGGAGAGGGGGAAATATTATTTCGCCGATTGTCCTGCACGTGTGAGCCCTGCCAGAACGGTTGGAAAACTTTTTCTCGCTGCTTCCCTCCACCCCGGTGCCAGAGACTATACAAAACGGAACCCGATTTATTTGATTTGTTGCGCATTGTGGGATTTTCGGAAAAAAGTGTGTGGTTTTCGCGCATCCTTCGCTGCTGCGACCTTTCTCTCGCCTCCTTGGATATAGAGGCAACCACTGAGCCGGTGGGCGGGGAAGGAGAAAAGGAGTTTACGGAGTCTCCCCTCCCCCCTTTGACGGGGGTGAGATTTGACTCACAGCCGCGATTTAAGCAGAATATACTTCTTTTCGCCCACTTTGACATCGTGGGAAGGGAGAGGGAAGAGAAGGGGGGGGAGGATGAGGGGGGAGACTCTGCGGATCCCTCCGGCGACATGGAGGATCAGCTGGCCTTTGAAGAGGCCCAAGGTCGGTTGCGGTTTTTTCGCCCCACAAAGGAGAAGAGTATCGTCGAGGTCATGAGCGAATATCTCCATCATGTGAGACAGCGGCGACTCCTAGCCGCTCGGGAGAAAAAAAATATTCTCCGCCCGCTGCTCACAGGGCTACTGCGCCCTCTTCGACGCGCCCACGTGAGGTTTGGCCAGGTCCGCCTGGGCCTCTCCCGATCCCAAGCCAAGCGTTCTTTCTTTTGCACTCTGCTGGGAAAACTAGAGCGGCGAATACGTCTCCTGATTGTCACTTTTGTCATAACCACCGCGAACGGGAGGGGGTATGATTTTCCTATTATGGCCTCCGCTCTGGCTACTGCTCTGGCCAATTGTCCTCGGGGAGGTAATCTTCATCTCATGAGGGAGGGCAATCGGGTGAGGCATTTGGGTTTAAAAGGGGAGCGCATATACTGGCGGGATGCCTTCGAGTTGGTGCCAAATGTGAATCTAAGAACCCTTGCCGAAATGTGCCAATTGAAGGGACTAAAAAAAGGGCACTTCCCCTTTCGCCTCCTTACCTCTCCCGCCGCCCTGGATCTGCCCGAGTTGCCGGAGGACCCTCGGCTTTGGGCCTCCGAGATTGGGCAAGGGCCGAGCGCGGAAGAAATTTCCGACTGCCTTCGCTTTTATCGAGAAAGAAAGTTCTCGCGAGTTGAACAGTACATGCGGGTCTATCTCGCGCTTGACACCGTCATACTTCATGCCGCTTGCCTCCGCCTCTTTCGGAGTTTCTATTCCATAATTGGCTCCCATCCCGTTGAATGCCAAAAGTTCACGGCGGCCTCCATATCTAATTTTGCCGCTCAGTCCAGTCTCATGAGGTCGGCCAGCCTAGGTATGTATTCTCCGCAAATCCCCTCTCTGTACTCCGTGTTGCGAGTGGGCCTTATCGGGGGACTTTGCCAGGTAGCTCGAACCGTTCTCAACAAAGAATCGCCTCCTATTAACGCTCACCTATTGGCCAGGGTGAGGGAGGAGGGGAGGCCCCAGAGGAAGGAGGGGGAGGAGGCCGCTCCTCCCGTCTTTGATCCTCCTCGCCCCCGTCCGTCCTCTCCTCCTCCTCCTCCTCCTCCTTCGCCTTTGGATCGGCCAAAGACACCAAGTGGAGGCACGCACGACATCATGCAAACTCTTCTTTGCCGGCACCCCGAGCTGAAAGAGAGGCTTTCACCCGGCGGTGAATTGTTGCCCGCCCACGATTCCGATTTACAGTCTTTTCCGCTTTCCCACCGAGGAAAAGAGGAGGAGGAGGAGGAGGAGGAGGAGGAGAAGGAGGAGGAGGAGGAGGCAAGGAAAGAAAAGGAGATGCGACGAGCCATGAAAGTCCTTTCCGCCCGCCATTTTGTAGAGGCGAGTTGGAAAGCTCTTTCCGAAGCCTATCGGACAAACAGCAGCCTGGAAAAGACTTTGGAAGAAGAAAAGCGAGAGGAGGAGAAGGAGGAGAGGGAGGGAGGAGGAGGCGGCGGGGAGAAAGAGGACGGCCGTTGGGGGCTAATGCTGGATGCAATTGGACTGTACTCCACGTCGCGTGAGTTTTTTTATTGGTGAGGTAAAGTAAGGAAAGGCTGAAAGAGGGGGGAAAGGGGAGGAGGAAAAAAGGCTTGATTGGTGAGCCAGCGAGGACAACTCGTAAACCTCCCCTCCTTCCTCCCACCGCCCGTGTTTCTCCCTCCCCTCACCGGGGAGGAGAAAGGGGGGAAGGGGGAGGGGGGTGCCCCTCCCGCCCCCGCGGCGCCCGGCGGACGCGGCGCGGCGGACGCGGCGCCCGGCGGACGCGGCAGCCCGCCCGCCCGCTCGTGCGAAGAAATCTCCCTCAGCCACTCGTGTAAGATTGTAATTTCCACAGAATGTCAAGGACTTCCCTTTGGTCCGGGTCGGCTCTGGTGTTCTTCTCGCTATCTGCCTCCCTCACACCCAAATGGTGGTGGTGGCGGCGGCGCCGGCGTTGGAGGGGGGAAGGGCGAAAAAGAAGAAGCTTTTTTTACCCCCTTGTCTCCTCTCTTAGACGGGACGAGAGGACCCTCTAGTTGCGCCGAAGGATTATGGGTTCAGAGTATGGTCTCCCCCAAAGGGGGAGAGCGCCGCCGCCGCCCCTTTCGCGTTTTCTCTGCTTTTCACGCTGGACCAGGACAGTTGCAACTGAGTGCCAACCCTCGCCGTCGATTGGATCTCATCCGTGTGCCTAGCCCGGGCCTCATTGAGGGGCACAACTACCACGAGAAAAATGTTCATTTTTACGGCCATACCCTATCCTGTAGCCAGCGGCGGGGGCGGAGTAGAGAGGCCGCCAAAGTGGAGGAGAAAGGAGGAGGAGGACTGGCGGCTGCGGCCAGAGGGGGTGAAGGGGGAGGGGGGGGAGGCGGCGGCGATGATTTTGTGGAAATCCCCCGCAGCAAGGAGGGAGATGAGGAAGTGTACGCGTACGTGCAAGAGCTCAATTACACCCTTGACGAAATGAGAGCGGCCAAAAAAGGCGGAGGATCGCAGGAGGAGGAAGAGAAGGAGAGAGTTATACCTCCCTCCCTACGCTTTTCGTACCAGAAGCATTATTCGTGTGACCAAGGCATGTGTACTCCGGGAGGAATAGCCCAAAGAGCTCAACAGCTGGGGGAGGAGGACCCTTTTGGGTCTATTGCGCGCGAAAATCCTCACCCCGCCGAAAAAGTGGGAGAGGTTGAGCTTTTACGACGCATTTTGCTCGACCCCTCTTACCAGGGCTTTGTCTTGATCTACCGGGGGAGAGAACAAAGAGAGGATTACTTGTCCCAAGCTATGGGGTATTGTCTGTCCCGGCACACGCCCACGGCCTTTGAGCTGGGCTCTCGCGCCCTCGAACTGGCGCTATGGGAGTGCGACGGAAACCCCGCCCAGGCTTTGGCCTGGTTAAAGCAACATTGCTCAGAGCGCCACTTAACCACGGCAAAACGCAGTTTTGATGGCTACTCTTTGCACTCCACTTTTTTGCTACGCTGGCTCTGCCAGCACCGTCTTCTGGGGGATTTCCAGCTAGTGCACTACGTAGCTTACAGCAGAAAATTTTTCCTCTTCCCCTTCATTTTTGACCTCCTGCAGCGGCGTCACCGGCTAAAAAAGGAAAAGGGAAATTCCCTTCTAATTTCCACCCTAAAACTCATGTGCAATAGTTCGTACGGGTTCTATTCCCTTCAAGGGCAATCCTTCCCCCGCACCTCCATCGTTCGCGAGCGCTGGCTCAACACCTTTCTCCAACGTCAACCTGAGCGGGCCCGCAACGTGGTGTCCTTTACACTTTTGGGGGCTTGCGTTCGCCGCCTCCCCGGCGTCAGCGACGGGGAAAAGGGGGAGGAGGAGGGGGACTCTCCTCCGAAAAGACGAATTCGCCACGGTTTTGTAGCCTGGCGGCAAGGAGGGCAGGGCCTTTCCAGCAGTTCTCCCTCTACTTCGAGCGGTGGCGAGGAAGACATGATTGTGGAGGGGGGGGAGGAGGGAGTAATAGCAGGGATGATTAGAAACGAGGGAAGAGGAGGAGGAGGCCGCCGCCGCCGCCGCCGCCGCCGCCGCCCTTCTCTCTCCCTTCGAGAACTGAAACGCAAGAGGAGGATGGAAAGGGAAAGAGAATTGCCAGAAGAGGAGGAGGAGGAGGAGGAGGGCTCCCTAGGGAGGGCTTGTCGGCGGCGGCGGCGTAAGCAGGGAGGGAAAGGGAAAGGCTCAGCCGCTGGTCGACCTCGTTCGATGAAAACAAATAATCGAGTGGAGCTGCTGTATGCCGTTTCGGAAAGGCGACCCCACCAGCCCATTGCCAACACCATGCAGACCGCCATTGCCATATTGAGCGAAAGCAAAACCATAATGTACTCCCATGTGACTTTTTTGCTTAGCGTATTGGGCGTTCGTGGTGGAGAATACTGCTACAGGAATGACCACCGTACCGATAGAAAAAAATATGGGGAAAGGGGGAGGAGGGGTCAGAATCTCTCTCCTTTCCCCTTCCTCCCTACCGAGAGAAAGTCGAGTGGGGAAGGGGGGGTTGAGGGGGGGGGCCTGACATTTTTTTTGGGGGGGGGGGGAAGGGGGAGGGGCGGAGAGGGAGGGGGGAAAAGTTTGCTAGCTGGGCAGTTGTTGATTCTATCGGTGCGCTCCCGCATCCTCAGTGATACGGACAGTATTTACTTACTTTTGGCTGGTGGCCATGACCTCGACAGCAACGTGAGGCCCTCCATGAAGGCCGTGTATGCCCGGTACAAAAATTCCATGTTGGAAAACTCGGGGGGCGACGGCGGCGGAGTAGATGATTCCATTCCCCAGAATGGCAAATTGCAGGAGGAGGGGAGGCATACGGAGTGCTACTTTCGCCAGCTCAAGTGCTACACTCTTTTGAATTCTCAAGAGAGGAGAGTGCGGTGTAAGGGCATTCCAAAACGCTTAACTTCGGCGCTCACTTCTCGATATTTCAAACCGCCTCCTACTCCCCCCCGCCGCCCCGCTACCCTTCAGCCAGGAGGAAATAATGGAGGAGAGAAGAGCAAGACACGGGAGGAGGAGGAGGAGGAGGAGGAGGATCTCTTTCCCCAGGGCCCAGCTAGGGAGCCTTTGGTGACCGGATGGAAATTAGGGCCCAGCGGCGGTCTTCAGATGTGCTTGAAAATTGAATCGCGTCGTTTACCTACCACGTTGAATGCCAAGCGGTGCATGATGGTAAATAAGCAGAGCCGTAGAAAAGGAGGCACGGCCCTCTTTGTTCTTTCGAAGATGTAGAAACTATTTTTTTTCTCTTCCTGCGGCGCATTTTTACGCCGCCATTCGCAGGATCCATACCATAGCTGGCCACTACCCTAGATATGTCCAAGGATAACAGTGATGGGGGAGGGGGAAAGAGGGGGTTGCCCAGGCAGGTTGATGAGCTACCACGTTGGAGGGCATATCCTCCCCGCCGTCCACAAACTAGAGCTCGGGTGGGAACTTCTCCCTCCCCTCCACCCCTCCCTTCTCCTCTTCCAGAGAAAAAGGGGGGGAAATCAGCGCCGCCGCCGGGGAAGAGGGGTGCTGGAGGTCTTGAGAAAGGGGGGAAAGAAAAAGCCGGACTCCCCACCGTTGAAGAAGGGGTAAAAGCAAGCGGACTTCCCCCCCAGGTCGTGCAGCACTACTTGAGATCCCTAAAGGCTGGCTCCCCCATAAATCGTGAGGAGTTGTCCGCTTGGGCTCGGGCCCAAGGACACGTGGTCACGCGAGCTCAGCTCTCGCGTCTTCTTGACGGTTGGCCGGTCTTGAAAAAATTTTCCCCTATCCGACGCCCCCGGCCACTTCATTTTGACACCATCATAACGGCTCCATTCAGGTAGGCCTCTTCCCTTTTTTCCCTCCTAATCCGCCCTTTTTAGTTTTTTTCTTTGCACCCTCTACGCGTAGAACCTGCATGGTCGACCTTGGCTTCATGAAGGATAAAGTCCTCAATGACAACAAGATTGGCTTTCTATTGTTTGTTGACGTGTACTGTCAACTGCTGCACGTGGAGCCAATAGCCTCAAAAACGATGGCTAGTTTAGAGGAGGCGATAAAAAGGACCATAGAGAGGTCTCCAATGAGCTACCTGAAGCTCATCTTGAGCGATCGCGAGAGTGCCCTCTGGTCCACCACCTTTGCCTCTCGCATGGAAGCTCGAGGGATAAGACTCCATTTTTTGACAAAGCCCGGGAACCACGCGTACTTGGCAGAGCGGTACATTGCCTATGTTAGGCGCCGCCTCATGCTAAGTATGAAAGCCGCCGGCAGCCGGAGATGGATCGAGTTTCTTCCCACGCTGCTCGTGGAATACAATTCCCGGAAAGTCCCCGGCACCCCTTATCGTCGAACGAGAATAACGCCGCGCAATTTCTTTGCTTTTATGGAGCAGTTGTGGCGAGTGTCTGACTGGAGTAGCGTAATAAATGTTGCGCAACTCAGTGGAGACAGACTTTCCGCTTCTTTCCCTGCCTGGACGGAGAAGGTTTTCAAGTTTCGGACGGGGGACGCCGTTCTTATTGATCGAAGGGTCGATCCAACCGCGCTTCAAAAAACAACGGCCGGCACCAGGGAGGAGCGGGAAGTGCGAAATTTCAATATCTTCTCCAAAAGCACGGAAAGGGGTTATTTCGGCGGCACAATTTACTTCGTGCACTCCCGCTGCTTGAGAAGTACCCGAGATTTTGTTCTCTTTCCACTTTACAGGTGTTGTAGGAGACACTACATCTCACCCTCTTCCGCCGAAACCTCTTCCTCCTCCACTACCGTAGTAAAAGGGCTTGAAAGAGGAAAAGAGGGGGAGAGCGAGGAGGAGGCGGAGGAAGAGGAAGACCATAGAGTCCTGGCTGGCTGGTATTCCGAAAGAGAACTCACTAGAACAGCCAAGAGAGGAGAGAAAGAAAATGCCAATGTCCCTCCACCCGACCCATAGTTTGCATCTGAGGGCGGAGGTGGGTGAAGGGGAGGAGGAAATTAACGTTCCGTACGAAAATCCGGTGTACCAAGCGACAAATCGAGTCCTTTATCTGCTCGATCTCTATGCTGTGCCACGCTGGCGTCTCGATAATCCTTTGTCGCTGAAAACGAGCCTCGAATTGACCGAGAGAGGACAAGGATTGAGACATCAACGTCTTCGAATTCCCCCTCGATACTTTAGCGTTCAGTTCAGTCACCTGGTTTCATTGGCCGATCAATGGAATGCTCTGTGGATCAAACAATTCAGCCCCTTGCAAGTTGCTCCGCGTCTAGAGCACGATGGTCAGCATTTTCGGGCCATCATCCCCTTTGGTTTTGCTCTGGGATTTCCCGGTGCCCAACGCACATTTTGGCCCATTCTTGGGTTTGCCCTGGAGCAGATAGAGGAATATAAGGCCCTGGAGGAACACGCCTACACCTTCTTTGGACTCTGTCACCAAACCGCCGCCGCCGCCGCCGCCGCCGCCGCCGGGGGAGGAAAAGAGAATGCCCCAGCCCTCCCAAGCCGCCCCCCACCCCTCATTATTAGAGCTAGGTGGGCCCGTCCTTCTGAGGGCTTCATAGCATCTTCTCTCGCCCTCACCCCCTTCAATTGGGAGGCGGCAAAAATTGAGAGCGATTTTACCAGACGGAAGAGACCCTTCTTCCTGCATCTTACATTTTTCCCCTCTTGTTTTGCGGAGAAGGAGGAAAAAGCGATCGGCGGAGGAGGTGGCGCCACTCCCCTCCTTCGAGGGCCTAGCACGGAAAACGAATTGGTGCACTCCCTTCAACCTCTAGTGAGGAGAGCGGGTGAATCCCTCGGGCTTTGGCCCGGCCTTCTCGGTACTACGATCAACAAGATCAAAACAACGGAAGAGGCAGGCCGAGTAGCCTTTTACTCGTCCAATTGCCCTTCTTTTGAAAAGGCCAACGGGGAAGGGGAGCAAAGTCTTTGCATTAGAAAAGAGGAGGAAGACGATTCGGAGGAGGAGGAGGAGGAGGAGGAGGAGGAGGAGGAGGAGGATCAATTGAATGCTGCTGCTGACACTCTGGCCACGGGGGGAATCCGGGGTCAGGAAGCATTTCAAATAAGAGTGGTCATTTCACCTCCCTGGTCCCTGGCCCTTTTTTCCGGCGGTTCCTTCTCCTCCCATGCCCACACCCATCCCCCGGATGAAACTCGCGTGGAAACCGTTGTCTCTCTGCTCTACAAGTGTAGCAGATTACACCGTTCCGTACATAGGCAATTAGACATCGCTTCTCTTCCTCCCCTCCTTATCGATCGGAGGGAAATGGGTGACCCCTTATTCGACTCTTACCCCCTCTTGCTGGCTAGTCGTCAGGAGAGCATTCGCACCTCTTGGTGCTCAGGGGGGCCCAACCAGCTCTCTCTCCTGGCATATCTAAGAGGAAGAGGGGATAGAGAGGGAACATATGCCAGCGCCAGCCATCTACCTAGTCCCGGCGTGATTCACATACGTGGCCATACAAACGTTCTTCACCTCAAAATGCTGACGGCGGATTTCAGACCATATAGATTCACTGAAGATGTCTCCCTTTTCTTCCATTTTTTGACGTCAGGACATGAAGCCCACCTATAGAGGAAACCAAAGAGAAAGGGGGGGAGGGAGCGAAGGATATTTTCCCTCCTACCCCCCCTCTTCTGCTACCGGGAGCGGCGGTCACGATTCCAATTGGACAGTAGAGACAAGTGCAACGCCCTTTGAAGACTATGATGATTTATCATCTTCTTCCCACGAACTTGATAGGGACACAAACACGAACCTTGGCATCGCTAGCAAAAGAACGAGATGGACATCGTCGGGCCCGGAAAGGAAGGAGGAAGCTGTGCTAAGAACTTGGCCATCACAGGAGAACAAGTCTGGAGGAGAGTTTCCCTCTTCCTTTTGGGAAATCTCTTCTGGATCCACCTCCAGTGCGTCTTCTTCGCCTTCATCAGAGAGCGGAAACTACACCACAATCAGCGACAGCGAGAGCAGCAGCAGCAGCAGCAGCAGCAACAGCAGCAACAGCAGCAGCAACAACAAGTGGAGGAAAAGGAACAAGAACTCCAGGAGGATCTTTCCCCCGGATTTGAAGGACAGCAAGGAGGAGAAGGAGGAGGAGAAGACGGAGAAGAGGAAGACAAACGAGAGGCGTACGCCACGATCCTCTTCCTCCTCTTCCTCCGATTTATCATATTTTGCCTCGAACAAACACTGTGGGCCACATCGGAGTGAGGTGCAAAAACGGGTAAGAAGAGGACAAGCCACCAAACAGATTGAGGATCGGAAAAGAAGAAAAGAGGCCGCCGCCGCCACCACCACCACCGCTTCTTCCCCGAAAGAGGATAACACAGACCACTCCCGTTCATCCCCCCCACTGACTGACATTGGCCGCGAAGAAGAGCCTCCTTTGTTAAAGGGAAAAGGAGAAAGAAGTTTCAGGAGGAGAACTAAAAAAACGGAATTGCGTAACAAAAAGTCAGCGGAGGCAGCCGGATTTGTGCCCATAGTTCGAGTGGAGGGAAGTAAGGGATCAGTTGGAGGAGGAGAAAAGAGAGCCAGATCTCCCCATGATCCGGCATGGCTAAGTTAGCCAGAAGAGGGATTGGAAGGAGAAGATCCCAAAGGACTGTTCGTCGTCATCGTCCCACCAGCCACCGTCGCCGCCGCCCAGGCGCCCCCAGAAAACTTATCCGTCGAATCAGTCGGCGACGTCCGTACCACCGCCGCCGTAGAAGAGGCCCTTCTCGAAGAAGACTTTAAAAAGACTCACTCGTAATGGCTAAAAGAGGGGGGAGGTCGAGCCGCCGTGGTAGGGAGGGAGAGGGGAAAAGGAGTAAAAAACATAGAAAAAAAAGGAAAAAGCGCGGGGGGAAACGGGGGAAAAGTAGGAGCCATCGCCGCCGATCAAAGGGAGAAAAAAAGACCATGGCTCCCAGGAGCGATCCCTTTGCCCACTTCCCCACATATTTTTTGAAGGACATTCCCTCTTCCGCCCCCCGCCCCTCCTCCTCCTCCACGGGAAGTAAGAGCAAAAGCAAGCGAAGGAGGGCGGGTCTCGATTACTCTTCCACCCTCCATCCCCGTTTTATTCCCAAATCCTCGAGAGAAGGGATTCGCCAAATACATCCTCTGGCTCCTCATTCTATCAATGAGGACCAGATGGTGTCCTTTTTTTTTAAAACTGGTCCGGAAGAATTGGTCCGGATCCTTCCTAGGGCAATTACCGTACGGGCAGAGTGGAGGCAGGAAAATTCCGAGTATGATGCCTCTGTCCAGTTTGATGCCGCCGCCGGTAATTACAATAAGACGGAAAAGTACATTTATTGGACTCCGACTAAGTTACCCGCCAAACACGGCTCCTACCTAGATGCTTCGGCTCCTTTCCTTCTGTTTTTCCAAGGCGCCGACATACAACTCAATGGCGATCGAATAGAACAAACTAGCGGGGGAATTCGCGAGATTACCGCCGGTTACTACCAGGCTTGTCAGGCTTGCTTCATGAGTAAATCGGAATTGGAGCAATATTATGGCAGTACGTATGACATTGCTACGGCGGAACAGCATGATGCTGTGGGCGATACTACGGTCACGGCGGACGCAAATATTTTGGCAGCCCGAGAAAGTCTGACCTTCTCTAGTAGCCAAAGTCAATACGCGGGGAGGACAAGGATCTACCAGCTGGGAATAGATGCTATTCCACTTTTGGGGAATAGAAAATGCCATACCTTGGCAAAGATAGAAGGTCGCTCCGTTCAGGAGGGAAACTACCTCCCCCCCAACACCGCGGTGATGATCACCCTCAAGAAAAGTTTGCCTCCATATCGCTACCTAGAAAGGGCGGGAGTGAGTGATGGCACCTATTTTTCGACCGCCTCTGCCTCCGCCGCTAGTATTGCCGAGGCGAAAAAAATCCAACAAATACTACATTCTATCACCCTCACTGTGGAGAGCGTGAGGCTGAAAAATCCGTCGGCTCACCTTCAGTTCGAAAACAAATTAATAAATTATTACCAAGATCTGCCGGATATGATCGTGCACACGGTCCCCTTTACTTTCTCTTCCACCGAGACCGTATTCCTCATTCCTCCCTACACCAGGCTGGTGTATGTTTCTTGGCTGTACAATTCCACCAACACCTTCCTCGAAAACAGCCATAAAAATCAAAGTTTGAGAATGAGGCTGCCGGATAGCCTGCGGCGTATCAAATTCGATTGGGAAGGCGAGCCCCTTCATTTCCTCCGGGGGTTAAACTATGTCACCGGATCGGATAAAGAGAACATCGACTCGGAAACCCGCGCCGAGCTGGAGACATATTTAAAATTACGAAATCTTAACGGCCGCCCCATGGAAGATTTTTTTCCAAAATCAGGCTGCGCCAGCTATCGCAGCTGCATACCCCTGGACCTGACCAAGATGCAATGGTCCGGAAAATATGCCGTGCTTAAGGTCAGCTGCACTTTCGACACAGCTGCTCCCCAGGGAGCTTTCCTTTTCGGCCTAGGCGTGCGAGAATGGGTGCTCAGGGGGAGGGGAAGCGCCGAGCACAGAAGGTGGACCCTGGCCCCGGTCCACGCCGATCCCATGCACGAATCGGGAGGAGTTTCGGCCGTTGGAGGGGTGGCGGGGTAGAAAGCCCTTCCTGCCTCCCTCCTCCTCCTCCTTTCTCCTCACTTTCTCTGGCGGCACGGGGGCAAACTGTACATATGTTTTGTATTCTGTAAATCTGGATATGAAAAATATTCGTACACGCGTACACAATGTAGAATAATTTTAATCCTTGTACTGAATGTAAAAATACCGTATTTTTCAAAAATATAAATGCGCGCGCAAAAAAAACACCTTCGTCTCACGAATAAAAGTTCTTTCCCCCTTTTTTCCTTTTCAGTTAATCGGTTCGTCCTTCGCCAGTTTTGGAGGGACGAATCGGCCGACTTTCTTCAGTGCTTTTCCCGCAATGAAAATCGACTCAAGCACTATTTGTTCCATCCTTCCCAACCGGGAAATCTGCGCAGCATAATTTACGCTACTCCCGGCCAAGACGGAGGAATTGTTCCTCCTTTGGCTGAGCTGGCAGAGTGGGCAATATGGCGTAATGAGCACGCCGTCTTCCTTCACCGCCATTTCTCCTCCTTTTCCAACGAGAGCGATGACCACTATTATCGGGACTATAAGCCTCCTCACATAGAAATTCCCTCCGTATGTAGCCTGCGAAGAAAAAAAGAGCTCTTTGTTTCCCCCACCGCTCAGGAATATGAGTGGGCCAGAATGGATCGCAGCTGTAGTAGAGAGCTAGATTTCGGATTTGTCTGTTCGCAGAGAGAGGGGAGCATTTTTGATGCTGAAATTAGAATTTTCCTGGAGATCGAGGAAGAAGGCAGCGGCGATGTATTCGATGGATCCGATCTGGATCCGGAGTGTGTGGATTTAGTCATGAAATGCGATAAAGGAAGGCTCATCCCTATGGACAGTGGAACGGCCTTTGGGCCAACGGAGGCCTTCGTGCAAAACAGTTTTGTTCTAAATGAGAGGGGTCCTTTACGTTTCAACAATATCCTTCCTTGGTTTCAACATTGGAGACGCGTCCCCCGTCCGGAAGAGGACAACTTGGAAAAAGAGGCGCTGGCAAAGCTCCATCATAACCGTCCCATGGACGTATTTCGCTGGCAGTTCAGCAGCGATCTTCCCCCCACCGCGGAGATCCTTCGCTCAAAAATTAGCGACTTTCTGGCAAGGACTCCCCCCGAGAGATTGAAAAAGGCCAAACAGGCACACCTTGTCATGTCGATGCAATTTTTGCAATGCGGTATCGAGAGTTCCGTGTCAGGGGGAGGGCGATGCAGCTCCCGATTCGTTGTGGATGGCCCTTGTCTCCTACAGTGCGACCTTCCCCCCTCTCAGCCCGGACTTTTTCTGGAAGGAGCTGAAAAGGTCTTCTGCCAGGACCTTGCTCCCACTCTACAATACTTTCGTCGTCGGTGGTTTGAAAAACGCGTCCTCAGCTGGCAGAGGACTGAAAAAAGGCTGAGGGAAAGAGGAGGAACGGGGAAAAAAGGAGAAAAATTCGTTCGCTATTTCGATATGAAAAAAGATCCGGAATTTCATAGTCATATGAGAATGCATGGCATCAATGAGCTGAAGAGAGCTATGGATGGGGAACTACGACACCCGGAACAAGAAAACTCTTCCGCCCTAATTCGCGAAACGTTGCAACTAAACGGGATGTTCCACAGTGAAAAGGAAGCCGTGTGTCTTCTGGACAGGGTGGCAGACCTGAGCAGCATACATATATACAGGGGCCCTGCCAGGAACAGCGTTCCCCCAGTTTTCCCTCGAGCCCACCCTGTGCTTCTTCATGGCTTCGTAGATTCCGCGCATCAATCTTTTTTAACCGTCTTCACAGTGAAAATGGAAAATTTGGAAAAAAACAACTGCGTCGTATCGTGCAATTCCCGTTATTATCATCATGGTACCTCATACCGACGAATCTTTCCCTAATCACGTTCTCTCCTCTCCCTCCGTTCCAGTCGTCCACAACACGGTGGGGGAGGAACGGAAGAAAGAAGCGTACAAAGAGAAAGCGGCGAGTGTGCGTTCGTATGTGACACGCATGATTCAGCATACTAGTGAGAAAGCGAATACCGCGGAAGTGCGGGCTCTATGGCCCAGACATTCCTTTATTCGCAAAGCTTTGCGTGTGTACCAAGCCAATCGCGGGAAGACCACCATACCAAGACATGAGAAAGAAATAGTGGAGTTGGGCCCGGGTTTTTTCGAACTGGCCAGCAAACAGGGGCCTTTCAATCCTCCTCCTGGCTCCATGCTACTCACCAGTGTGCGGCTAAAATTACGCTCCTATTTCTCACACACAATTTGTGCATCCGTGAGTCCTCTCTGGCACAGCGGCAAATTGAGCTACGAGCTTAATCACTTGAACATAAATGCGATGGCGGGGAGGACTCTCCCTACTGTACTCTTAGTGGATCTCGTATCCCTCGATGAGGAAGTGTGCTCCGTGGACCACGGTTACCTGTGTGGATGTCAGTCCTGTTACCTACTCAGGACTGACACTTCCACCCACCCTGATATGATCGGACAATGGGGATGCTTGGAGCGACGAGATATTTTTCAAATGGAACTGTTCAAAGTGGGAAATCTCCCTCATGCCGAAGACCTGAAAGCGTTCGTGCATAGTTGGCTAGAAAACACGGCTACGGGAAGAACCCTACTCCACCCCCAACGACTCCCCCGAGTCCTGCGCGGTCAACTAGAACTATTTGGTCGCATCCAATTGGGGAAATCTCTGTACATTAGAGTCAGAAGCGATATTCACACCGCCATTCCCGTTAGAGTGGTCCTTTCCGCCCCCCCTGGCCCTGGAGGGGAGGACAAAACCGGGTCCTTCTCCCTGACCTCTCAAGTGTACGCCCAAATAAGGAAACCCTATCGTCTCTTCCTGAGGCGGCTCCAACTACGGCTCTATTTGCTTCACCAGAGTTACGTGGCTCGCATACTGCAAAATTTTAATCGGCAGCTGTACAATATTTTACCCCTTGTGCGAGAGCGGAAAGCGACCCAACCCCCCAGACCCCCTCCTCCTCTCAACCAGGAGGAAGAAGAACTCGATCTAAGCTCGGCGACGGCGAGTGAAAGCGGGGGCGAATCTCCCGGGGAGGGGGGAATATCCGGCGATAGACTTCGAAAGCATGCCCATCAATTTCTCTCCTCCGTCCCCCTTCCTCCCCTCAGCATGAGTTCCCTTTATAACGGGATAAGAGACGAAGAATCCCACGTAGAAGGAAAGAGAGGGAAGGGCGGACGCGAATTCTCCCCCGCAGAAGAAGAGTCCAATGGCGGCAACAGTACGTACTATGATAGCGATGAAAGTGACAGTCTAGGGGAGGATTGGTTGCCATTCCGTTGGACAACAATAAGTTTAGTCCATCGACCCAGGCAGGAATCCGATTCTTCCTCTTCCTCTTCCTCCTCGGAAGTGCCCACCGATGATACCGCCAGTGAAAGTTTGTTGTTGGAAAATCACCTATGGGAACAGCAAGTGCAAGAGGCTGAGGCTGAGCTTTCGCCCCTGGAAAGTGATTAATTGTAAAAAATAAAGGGAAAAAACTGAGCGCGCGAAAAAAAACCTGGAAAGTCCAAAATGTGGCATCAACCGATGCACGAAGACTTGGGAAGGGGGGAGCATTCGTGGTTCCAAGATTCCCTTACCCATCCGTTCGATGAGACTCGCTATCACTCCCTACTCCCTTACCACGTCCGCTATTTTTCGATCCATCATATTCAGGTGTGTGCTTTGCGTCATTACGGCCCCCCCACACGCAATGCCCCTTCCTTATTGTACCTAGCAAGGCGGAAAGTGTCCGAAATGAGCTGCTTTAGCGAAGAAGCCACAAAAGACCTAAGCATAGTGGCATTAGGATACGAACGAGACTTTCACTGGCTGCGCCGAGGTGTGGCCTATGCCGATGAAAAGGAAAAACAAAGAGCGACGGCTCTAGCCAATCTTCAAGAGGGGGAGGAAAATGAGGGGGAGAATAAGACTGAAAGAACGCTCTCCCCTACGTACGCTCAACAATGGAAACAAGACTGGAGTGACTTTGATTCCATGTACTTTCCCAATCCCTTCAAACAAATTGATGCACTGTTAAAGAGAAGTGAAGTGGAGTCCCTCCCCCCCGTGTTCCACTTGGACAAACTCTCCCTTTTTTATGTGCTCTACAGCATGCAGATACAAAATCTCGCATGCTTTCGCCTCCATCCGGAGGAGTTCTCCTCCCCCGCCGAGTACGAGGTGTATCTACAAGAGAAAAATACCCGCGGGAATCGGTGCTGGGGGGGGAAAGTGTGCCTCATAACCTCCCTTCAGCCTTGTCGGCAAGTGGGCAAAAGGGCCTCTGGAAAGCGGCGCACGGCGGAGGCTTTTTTCCACATCGGCATTCGTTCTCCTTTCGTGCCCTCCCAGGAGCAATTAAAAGCCCTAATTGTTTTTGCCTGGGAACGTACGGAGGCTGGCCATCGAGCGCACAAAGCTACGGCAAGCAAGGGATTTTACTACGGCCTCCAGAGGACCTTTCTTCTTGCCACCGTGGATCTCTGCTACGGGAAGAAGGAGCGGTTTTTTACCCGGCGTACCTACAATTTTTCCCCTCCCATTCCTCATCCCCGCAGCCTCACCGAACTATTTCTCCGCAAAGACTACCTGGGGGGGCAGGCTCTGGCCCGGTTTCGAGAGTGCGCCCAGCGACTGTACGAAAAAACTCTCGATCCCTCCGAGACCATGGCAACCAACGAACTCCCCTTCACAGACATGAAAGATCTTCGTATAGCCATGAACCGGGCCTATGTTGTCTTTCACGAGCCTCTGCGAGACTTTCTGTTACTCCGTTTTCCCAAGAGACCCCCCCTACCTCCTCCTCCCCCTCCTACGGCGGCAGCGCCCCCCTCGCATTCCAACAACGGCAAACAAGAAGAGGATCTCCTCCCCGCCGTTTTCCCCGTTCGAGATTAACCATCTCTTCCATCCTCTCCCATTCCTCTCCTCCCCTTCTCCCCCCTTTCCACAAAAGTCCCCCCACCCCTGCCCTCTTCTCTAGACATTCTCGTCCTGAGCGAACTACAGGCCCTTCTTCCCGAGAGAGCGGACTCGGGCAGCCTCTACGATGTTTTCGCCTACCTGTTGGAGGAGCGGAGGACCCCCCTCCATCCCGGCCAGACGAAAAAGATTAGTACGGGCCTCAAATTCAAAGTGCCCCCTGGTTACTTTCTACAGGTATACTTTCCAAGCAGTTTGCAACAAAAGAAACAAATTAGTGGAGAAAACCCTTGTTTCAGCTTTTCCCCAAAAGTGGGCTGGCCCTGCAGGGCATCACCCTCTCCTGTGGCACCGTGGACAACACCTACAGGTAAGGGATGGTGGAGGGGAAATTCCCCCCCCATTTCAGAGCCCCAAAAAGCCCATGCATATTTTCCTCCCTCTTTGCAGGGGCATCGTCTACGTCGTTCTGCATAACTTGTCCAAAGATATTTTTTGGATAAGACACCAGATGAAGGTGGCCCAATTTTCCCTCCTGCCCCTCACCACGCTGTCCTTCAACCCGGCCATCACCACAAAGGAGGTGGAGGACTTTTACGCGGGAGGCGAAAGGCGAGGCTCGGGCGGATTCGGAAGTACGGGGCTTTTCTAAGGTATATTTT